>Ga0123352_10000189_pt1 | contig 74201 bp, 73 predicted proteins | sample TergutLab28metaG_FD_89700 | JGI IMG/M metagenome (GOLD analysis project Ga0123352, IMG submission 89700) | Labiotermes labralis P1 segment gut microbial communities from Petit-Saut dam, French Guiana - Lab288 P1 | ecosystem: Host-associated > Arthropoda: Insects > Digestive system > Gut ... | reverse complement strand
TAATATAGTGGGTATCTATGCTATGAGACAGATTTTGAATAAGGGATTCGTTAAAACGTTGTGTATGTACCGCAACCTCGCCCCGTACAAAATCTTCATTGAGTGCAGGGGTGCCGTTAAAGTCCGTCCCTATACCAAGCGACCTTACATACGCAAGTGTGTTTCTAAAAAAAGAATCTCCTCTGCCGTGTTGGAAAGCAGCCAAAGCAGCTTCTTCCGCGTTAAGTGAAAAGCCCGCATCAGTACCTGATATGGTAAAATTACTGCCGTCGGGGAAATATATCGTAGCGGCAACAGGAGCCGCATTGTCCTCAAAACCCATGCTCACAAGTCTGTGGTTGGCTTCGTCTAGTGTCATACCGGCAAGGTTTATCCCTTCTGCCGATACATTTGGAAAGATTATATTACTATCAGCCACATAAAACCCTAAAGCAACAGTTGCAAATGCAACTGCGAAAATAATGGTGGCGAAAAATGCAATAAAAATCCGAGAGGTCCTGCGTTTTTTCCGTTTAATATCAATCACATCCTACAATTTTAAAAATTATCTTTTACAATATACATCAAAATGCGAGAAAAATCAAGCTATGCGAAGGGTAAGCCTATAAGCGGCTCTACACTATTTTTGAGCCGTTAATAAACAACTCAAATGTCGTGTCTAAAAATGAAGCGGCACGGCGGCACATAATCATGCGTCCAAGAAATATTTCGAAATAATCCATTACAGGTGTAAACTCAATGTCGATATCGAGGCATAGCCTTATGAATGCTTTTTCTTCTGCCCGTATCACTTTTACTTCTGCTCTGGTAACTGCGTAATTTACTCTGTCATGTATGTCGGCAATAATATTGTCCATGCATGTTTCTTGAACTCTGCAACGGCGCACGTCGGCTTTGTCGGCAATAATGAGAGCCGCAGAAACAATGTTTACCGGTTTACCTGTTTTCTCGTCATGGTTGCCGATTGCACTACAAACGGTTCCTATATCTTTGTACGGCATGCCGTGTCTTTCGAGTATTGTCCTTGCTATTTCTGCCCCGTTTGCCGCATGGAATGTCCTATTCATCATATTTCCAATGTCGTGCAGCAGTCCTGCTATTTTAGCTAGCTCAATTGTTTCGCCGGGGTGGCCAAGTTCTCTTAATATCATTGCAGCGGTTTCTGCTGTAAGTGACACATGGGGAAAGCTATGTTCTGTAAAGCCAAGGGTTTTGAGCGCGTCATTGCCTGCTTGGATGTATGAACGTACTTGTTCATCGTTTTTTAATGCTTCGTAGGTGATGGACATGATTGCCTCCTAGTTAGAGTTAGTCTAGAGTATGCTTCTGCTAGTAAAAGCGTTTATAGCTAAGTATACATATTGCTTGTGGGCATTGCAAATGAAATCCAATATTCAGTTGGTTGCTGTAGGTGGCTAACTGAAATATATAGCAACGCCCATAAATAGCGAGATATCAGTTTGTTGTACTTAATTCCAATACTGCGCAAGTCTAATCAATTCCTCATAGTTGTTGGTAGTGGTTAGGGTAAACTGTTTGTCACCTTGTCGATAAACTAGCACGCTGTAACTGCTTTCCACACGCAAATATGCAGTGGCTTCGTTTATCTGCACTGGTGTAAACCCTGTAAAGTCGAGGTCTTCTTGTGGGACAATAGTTGCGGATACAAAATTCCCCGCGGCATTTTCGAAATGATAAACGGACATGTCGCCTTCGATGCTCGAATAAACAGTTCGCCAGCCTGTCGGCGGCAACAGTATAACCACTGCTGCATCATCCAACACACCGGGCGACGGAAGCATAGGGGCTACGCCGGTTGTTTCTATGGGTGGTTCCTCTTCCGTGCTTTCTGCTTCGCGCATACCCCATAAATTAAAGGTACCATCATTTTCGGGGGCAGTAGGCTCTGCGGGAGCGGATGGCTGTTGGTTTAGACGTACGTCGTCATTTGCTGTGGACTCCATTGCTCTTTCGACTTCTTCCGCAGACGGTAAAGCGGCATCTTCCGCAACAGTAAAGTACCATTCTTCATCCATTTCCGTTTGCGCCCACAAGTCATAATCAACTGCCGTTTCCGCCATCGGAGGTACTGTGGGTGCCGCTGTAGGCGCGGGCGCATCTGCCTGTGGCATAGCAAAATCTTCTGTAAAAGAATAATCCCCACGCAAAAACCCAGGCAACAGTGCCGCACCTACAACCACCAGCATTATAATAGAAGCCGCCACGCTAACAACTGCCCGTCTATGTGTTGCCAACCATTGCCGGCGCCTAGCGGTTTTTACCTTCCTGTCCATGGATACCGTGGGGGTAACTTCCAATGCGTCATTCTCCAGCAAGTAAACCGCGCCTGCTTCTTGTGTGTATTCGAGAGCCAGTTTTTTTAGCAATTTCTCGTCTTTCACGCGGTCACCTCCTTCGACCATTTCAGTAACTTAGCTTTTGCTCTATGCAGTCGCACGGTTACATTATTTTCAGTTATACCAAGCAGCCGTGCAATTTCTCTATGAGGCAGGTCATGTGCGTATTTTAATAGGAAAACTGCCCGGTGCTCTTCACGCAGACGACCTACTAATTTCATAGCTGCAGACGCATCATCCTTGGTGGTTATAGCTTCTTCTAAGTCGAAATCATCGGCTTCTTCGTTCTCAGATATATCCACGGGGGTTACGCGTTTTTCCTTATGGTATAAATTTATGGCAACATTTTTAACAATGGTAACCAAGTAGGATATCGTTGGTGGAGAATCTGGGTCGCCTATTTTTGCCAAATTTTTGTACGCACGCAAAAACGCGTCGCTAACAGCGTCTTCTGCAAGGGCGTGGTCTTTTAAAATATCAAATGCCTTTGTCCACAGAAGCCGCTTATACTTTTCATAAATATATTCAAATTTATTTTTGTCCTGTTCGGACGCAAAGGTCAATAACATGTTGTAAAATCCCTTCATAGTATGTAACCGATGTATGTCAAAAATTATTACATATTTATTAGACATTGTCTAGGAATGTGAGAATATGGTATCATAAATCATTCTCTACACATGGGATATATCGCTCATATAGTGGCGGCTGCGCTGCCAGAAGCCCATGTGTATTTGTTTGGAGAGGTCTCATGACATTCAACAAAGAAGCAGTTTTTACAGACGAAACCCGGCAGTTTGTCTCACCCTACGCCCCAAATCCTGGCGATACTGTAACTTTTAAGCTACGCACTGCCGCCAACATGGATTGCGAAGTACGTTTGCACTTATGTGATGCCGCGGGTACCGTGTTGTCTCTGATACGTACGGAGTGCGGTAAGTTTTTCGACTTTTTTACAGTGAAAGCGGAAGTTGCTGCAGACCCCGTGCGCTATTTTTATACCATTGTATGGGAAGGGCAAATTTTTTACTATAACAAGCGCGGCCTACAGGAAAACTTAATCGAGCATTATAATTTTCGCCTAATACCGGGGTTGAAGTCTCCAGACTGGGCAAAAGGTGCGGTCATGTACCAAATTTTTGTGGACCGTTTCTATAATGGCGACCCCACCAACGATGTCATAAGCCACGAATACACCTATTTGGGAACAACACCAAAGGCACTATCTTGGGATAAGGATATTGCTGTGGGCGATTTTTGCAATTTTTACGGTGGTGATTTGCAAGGTGTTATAGATAAAATGGACTATCTGCAAGAGCTGGGCGTGGAAGTGCTTTACCTAAACCCAATTTTTGTATCCCCCAGCAGCCATAAATACGACATTCAAGATTACGAACACATAGACCCGCATTTGGGTGTAATAGTTGAGGATGGCGGGGATATTCTAAAGTTTGAAAAAGTGGATAACAAGTACGCAACTCGATATGTAAAGCGTGTTACCACTCCCGCCAATCTTGAGGCCAGCAACGCGCTGTTTGCGAGGCTTGTAAAAAAGGCACACGACCGTGGCATGAAAGTTATCCTCGATGGGGTGTTTAACCATTGCGGCAGTTTTATTAAGTGGATGGACGTGGCAGGGTTTTATAAGGCTGCAGGCAACCCTACGGGGGCGTATCACTGCCAAAACAGCCCGTATCGGAACTATTTTATATGGAACAACGGCGAGCATGAAGGTTGGTGGGATAATTCTAATCACCCAAAACTCAATTTTGAGGATTCCGAAGAATTGTTTGATTATATTTTGAAAATAGGCAAAAAATGGGTGTCTCCGCCTTATAACGCGGATGGATGGCGGTTGGATGTTGCCGCAGACCTTGGGCGCAGCACGGAAATGAACCACCGTTTTTGGCGGGAGTTTAACAATGCGGTAAAATCCGCTAATCCAAATGCGATAATTCTGGCAGAGCATTACGGAGACCCATCCCCGTGGCTAAATGGCAACGAATGGGACACGGTTATGAACTACGACGCCTTTATGGAGCCAATTTCGTGGTTCCTTACTGGCGTGAGCAAACACAGCGACGAGGCGCGGCATTATTTAAAAGGCGATGCTATGGCGTTTGAAAAAGCAATGCGCCACCATATGTCGTACTTGAACGTACACGCGCTGCAATCGGCAATGAACCAGCTTTCGAACCACGACCATTCCCGCTTTCTTACCCGCACAAGCGGCAATACTGGTCGCTGGCATACAGTTGGCGCACGCGCGGCGGAAACGGGTATTGATAAAAATATAATGAAGCTTGCGGTGGTTTTTCAAATGACATGGCCGGGCGCGCCCACCATTTATTACGGAGATGAAGCCGGGCTTGCCGGCTGGACAGACCCGGACGACCGCCGTCCTTTCCCTTGGGGCAAGGAAGACGCGCAGTTGATACAGCTGCACAAGTCGCTAACATCTATGCGGAAAGAATATCCCGTACTGCGCCGCGGCTCGGTGGAATTTTTGTGGTCTAATCGGAACTTCATATCTTTTGGGCGTTGGGATGCGTCGCAGAAAATTGTAGTGGCGATAAACAGCGGCACAAAGCCGAAAGAAGTTACCCTTCCAGTGTGGAAGGTGGAGTTTTTCGAAGGGTATTTAACTGAATTGGTTGTAACCGGCGGCGAGGCCGGGCGGCGGTACTATGTCACAAATGGAGAACTGAGCATAACGATACCCGCACAAAGCGCGATAGTGCTTGGGTAAGCAATTGAAATATTGTAAATCTCATACATTCCAAATAAAACCGCCGCGCGTTTTTTTGACTTTTTCTTGCACTTATGTCGTAAAGTTGGTAGTATATATATTGTATGTAAATCAATGCGAATCTAAAAATGAATTCGTAACAGGAGGAATAACATGATATTTTGTACATCGTGTGGCAAGCAGAAGGATGATGCCGCCACATTTTGCCCACATTGTGGTACCGCACCATCAGCAGAGGTTTCATCAGCAGAAGCCCCATCAACAGAAGCTTTGATAACAGAGACCCCACCGGCAACAACCCCAAGTATTGACACCCCCCTTGCGCCAATAACAAATGATGGCGGCGAGGACTCTTATGGCCCATCAAAAAAATTGATTGCCATAATAGCAGGCGTTGCAGCCCTTTTGATAATTGGTGTAGTAACGGTAGTGGCAAACCCGGGCGGCATATTCCGTGGGGATCGTGACCGTACGGAAGCCGTGGACATAACAGTAACTGATAACGTAACAGACCCCACACAGGACAACATAGTAGACGACATAATTGAAGACATAGTAGAAGTAGTTATTCCACGCCCGGAACCGCCTCTTTCTCAGGCATTTGAAACCCTTGCAAGAGAAACAGCTCAAAGAATAGATGGCACACCACTGTCCGTACTTGGGCTGATGCTGCAGAGTTTAGAAAGCGGAACAACAAACATAGATGTACGCCAAGGCGGTACATTCGGTCTTGGAGTAGAACTGGCTTTATTGTCCAACTTACACGAAGACGAATTCTTGCTGCAGGCGGCGGTTAACGCAATGGGCGTTATGCGCGTGGAGACAGATATCCACTTGACCTACGACTCTCTTGCCATTCGTGTACCGCTGTTTGATAACAATTTCTATGGTATAAGATTGAGTACATTGGATAGCGATTTGCAAGCGTTTGGAAGTGTATTTGGTTTCCCGGAAGAGATTACGGAAATGTTCGCAAGTTTTTCCGAAGTTATGGAAGCCGCGGCAGATCTTGAATTAGCAATTGACGAAGATTTCTATGTGCCTTATGCAGAAGCACTGTCACGTTTTTTTGATTCCCTTGCCTTAACCGCTTCCGATGATACTTTTGAGGGTGTTGCTGTTACAAGATACGAGTATATTGTTACACTCGAAGACATGGTGGCACTACTGCGTGACCTGTACGCTACTTTGGCCGATGATGAAAACATGCGCGCTCTTTTCGAATTTTACGACCATCCCTTGTTCTATGAAGAGTTTGGCATAGACTACTCGGAAATGTTTGAAGACATGTTGGACGAACTCGAATGGGCAATAGAGGAACTTGAGTTTGAGATGGAAAATATGTCCTTAGACATAGCCGTCGCACTATACATTTCAAACGCAAACAGATTAATGCGGATGACCATAGGCGGCGATATGACATTTGATGGCGAGGCAGAAGTATTTCCCGTTGGGATTGTCGCAAACTTTGGCACAAGTGTGTACGATACTTGGTCGATTTACGTGACAGACGCGTTTCCGGAAGATAGCGTGCGAGTCTACTGGTACTTCCTCGACGACTCTACAGGGTACGAGAATTCCATTTTCGTACATACCACCGATTTCTGGGGTGGGGAAGAGATTTTCCATTTTTACACAGTATGGACACCTTCGACAGGGCGTTTTATAATGCGCTTTACAGATGGAATATGGATTGACGAATCTTTTACAGGCAACTTTATCCGTGACGATAGAGGCAATTATACATTAGGGTTTACCGTAGCGGATTTTGAGGTTACAATTAGCGGAGAACCTGGAGTACCAAACATTCCGTTCATTAATTTTATAAATATCGACGAATGGGACGAAGATCTTATCGACAGAGTAGAAGTGTTTGTAGAAGAGCTTATGATAATGCTCGAAGGTTTCTAAAGTATAGCAATTGTGTAAATAATTAGGGCGCGTTCCCATTTTTGGAATGCGCCCTATTTCGTTAGAAAGCTGAGGAATTAACAAATGACAGGCAGTAACCAAATAAAAATTAAAGGCGCGAGAAATAACAATCTTAAAAACGTAGATTTAACCATCCCGCGGGATAAAATGGTTGTGTTTACAGGTGTTTCCGGCTCGGGGAAAACGTCCTTGGCTTTCGATACTATTTACGCGGAAGGTCAGCGGCGGTATGTGGAGTCCTTGTCTGCATATGCGCGGCAGTTCTTAGGGCAAATGGAAAAGCCTGATGTGGACTTTATCGAGGGGCTTAGTCCGGCTATTTCTATAGACCAAAAGACCACTAACCAAAATCCCCGCTCTACTGTGGGCACAGTAACGGAAATATACGATTATTTGCGCCTGCTTTTTGCTCGTGTGGGTACACCTCACTGCCCTAAATGCGGCAAGGTGGTGGAAAAGCAAACCATTGACCAGATAGTGGACCAAGTGCTGGAGTTGCCTGAGGGTACGCGTTTACAGATACTTGCCCCTGTGGTGCGCGCGCGCAAAGGCGAGCATACAAAACTGTTGGAAGACGCTCGTAAAAATGGTTACGTACGCGCCCGTATAGACGGCGAAGTCCACGACTTAGGCGACCCGATAGAACTTGCAAAAAACAAAAAGCACAATATTGAAATTATGATAGACCGCATTGTGGTGCGCGACAGTATCCAAAAACGTCTGTCTGAGTCCATAGAATCGGCCATGACGCTTACGGGCGGGCTTGTGATAATCAATTCCACAGTGGAAGACAGTACCGAAGATATCACGTTTAGCCAGCATTTTTCGTGCGCGGATTGCGGAATTAGCTTGTCGGAAGTCGAGCCGCGCAGCTTTTCGTTTAATAATCCCGCCGGGGCGTGCCCTGACTGTGCCGGGCTTGGTATGAAGTTGATCTTTGACCCGGATTTGATTGTCCCCAATCCACTGCTGTCCTTAAACGAAGGCGCAATTGCCGCCTATGGCTGGAACGCCATAAAGTCGGAAACCAGTATGGTTCACGCTATTTTTGAAGCGTTGTCACGGGAATATGGCTTTAGTTTGGATATCCCATATCAGGATTTGCCAAAGGATATTTGCGAAGTACTAATGAACGGTTCGCCCAAAAAGTTGTCTATCGCATATGTTGGGCAGGACGGCAGTTCGCGCAATTACACCTACGCGTTCGAGGGCATTACCAACAACCTGTGGCGCAGATACAAGGAAACAAGTGCGCATAACAAGCAGGATTTTGAAAATCTTATGACACAAATCACCTGTCCTACTTGTAAGGGGCAGCGTTTGAAACCCGAAATTTTGGCGGTTACGATTGCGGGCCGCTCTATTTCCGCGGTTACGGAAATGACAATTGGCGGGGTACAACAGTTTTTTGCCGCACTTACGCTGTCGCCGACTCAGATGATTATTGCCGGGGCAATATTGAAAGAAATACATGCCCGTACGGGCTTTCTCATGGACGTGGGGCTTAATTATTTAACACTTGCGCGGGCGACGGGTTCGCTTTCGGGTGGGGAAGCACAGCGTATTCGCCTTGCTACGCAAATTGGCAGTGGGCTGGTGGGCGTTGTGTATATTTTGGACGAGCCAAGCATAGGCCTGCACCAGCGGGATAACGCGCGGTTGCTTAAGACGCTGCGCCACCTCACGGATATAGGCAATACGCTAATTGTGGTAGAGCATGATTCTGACACTATGTGGGCGTCGGATTTTATCGTGGACATAGGCCCGCGGGCCGGTACCCATGGTGGGGAAGTTGTGTTTGCCGGTGATGTTCGGGATTTAGTAAACTGCGAAAACTCTGTAACTGGACAGTATTTGAGCGGCAAAACCACAATAGAAACGCCTAAACAGCGGCGCGAGATTGATAAGGCACGGGTATTACAAGTTATTGACGCAACAGAAAATAACCTGAAAAATGTGTCGGTGGAGTTTCCGCTGGGTATTTTTACTTGTGTAACAGGTGTTTCTGGGTCGGGCAAGAGTTCGCTTGTAAATGCGGTATTGTACAAACGGTTGTCTCGTGACTTGAACCGCGCGCGGGTTAAGCCGGGTGCGCACAAGGATATAACAGGGCTGCAGCATTTGGACAAGATTATTAATATCGACCAGAGCCCTATCGGGCGTACGCCGCGGTCTAACCCCGCCACATACACGGGGCTGTTTGACTTGGTGCGTGATGTTTTTGCGCAAGTACCCGAAGCAAAAATTCGCGGGTATCAAAAAGGGCGTTTTAGCTTTAACGTGCGCGGCGGACGGTGCGAGGCCTGTGCCGGTGACGGTATATTAAAGATAGAGATGCACTTCCTGCCGGATGTTTATGTCCCCTGCGAAGTATGCGGCGGTAAGCGTTATAACCGAGAAACGCTGGAAGTAAAGTACAAAGGCAGTTCCATTTCCGATGTGCTTGACATGACTGTGGAAGAAGCACTGACTTTTTTCGAAAACCTGCCGCGTTTGCGTGAGAAGTTGCAGACACTGCATGATGTTGGGCTTTCGTATATAAAATTGGGGCAGGCTTCTACCACTCTTTCCGGCGGCGAAGCACAGCGTGTTAAACTGGCGACGGAACTATCGCGCCGTGCTACAGGCAGGACGCTTTATGTACTAGACGAGCCTACCACGGGACTGCATTCTGCGGATGTGCATAAGTTAATCGGTATTTTGCAGCAGCTGACGGACGGCGGTAATACGGTAATTGTAATCGAGCATAACCTAGATGTAATAAAAACGGTCGATTATATAATCGACCTTGGCCCCGAAGGCGGAGATGCCGGTGGGGAAATTCTAGTGTGTGGTACGCCGGAAGATATTGCCGCGTGTGAGGCATCGCATACTGGGTTGTTTTTGAAAGAGGTTTTGTAGCTTAAGTGGTTCATGAAATAGCGCACAAGTTGGTTTTGAAGGGGAACCGCTATAAAACCTGACAGTTCTGTTATAAAATAACCCGAACCATCTCACTTTTTTTTGCGATCCCATACGGAATACGCTCCCCCGGGGCAACAAGGGCTATACCCGGGGGATATTCCGCTATCAGCTGGGCAGATATTTGCCCGGCGGCGGCTTCCCACGGGATTTCTTTTGCGGGCATGGCTATGGCTCTGCGTGGCGGTATTACCATTTCGGGGATGGTAATTGGGGTAGGGGTATGATCCGCTTCTATATCGCTCACGCAACTGCGCGCATTAATTCCATCAATCGCGCGCACTAGCTTTTCAAATCCCACGATAGTATGAGCAACGGAAGTCATTGCCAATATGTGCCGCGCTGTTGCCATTTCCGGCTCAACTTTGTATTCTGCCGCCATTGTTTGTGCTATCCTTACCCCGTCAACTAACGAGGAAAATAACAGCTTCCCGGGGTCAATGTCAAAAATGGCATTTCTTCTCACCATTTCTCTGCCAAGTAACTGTAACACCGCTGTCTCATTCACGGTTGGTAGATACGAACGCACTTTCTCAATTTGCGCAAGATATTCGTCAAAATACGCGGGTCTTTCCCATAGCTTGCGCAACATGTAATCGCATGAGGACATAAATACATATGAAGGGCTGGATGTTTGTACCGCGTTTATAAAAAATTTTATGCGATTTGTGTCCACATTTTTCGCGTTTTTCACATGCAAAACCGCGGTTTGTGAAAAAGCCGGTAAAGTCTTGTGCAAGCTTTGCACTACTATGTCCGCGCCGCACTCCAGCGCAGACTGCGGAAATCTTTTGTCAAACGCAAAATGTGCCCCATGGGCTTCGTCCACAATTAGCACACCGCCTTTTGCGTGAACCACTTTGGCGATTGCCCGTATATCGGAAACAAAGCCCTCGTACGTGGGGCTAACCACAAGCGCCGTAGCACCTTCCGGCATGTTGTCAAATGCCGACGGGCATACCCCGGCCACAAGGCCTTCCGCGGTAATTTGCGGCATAATATAATGCGGCCGTGCGCCTGACAACACCACTGCTGAGTACACACTTGCGTGAGCGTTCCGCGGGACAACGAGCGGTGCGTCGTCCGCACAGCAGGTACATACAGCCGCTAAAATTCCCGCGGATGAACCGTTTACCAGCAAAAAACTATGCTCTGCTCCGTAAAATGTGGCAATTTCTTCTTGTAAATTACCGATTATCCCCGTTGCGGATGAAAGGACATCCATACCGGGGATTTCTGTCATGTCATATGAAAGCAGGTTTTCGGGTAAAAAATGCGGATTTCTCTTGTGCCCCGGCATATGGAACGGGTATATGTCTTTTGTAAGGTAGTCGCTGATATGTTTGTACATGTTAATACTCTCTCGCCTTTTTTGCATGTTAAGATTTCAACTAGTGACTGTGAGTCACCAGTTGAAGTTTTGCGTCCATAATATATATTGACATTTTCTCATAAAATTTGCAAGCGCGCAAACAATGCCATATAATAGATACAAACAATATTGAAAGGAACCAACACATGAAACTAGGCATAGTAGGTCTACCAAACTCAGGCAAAACAACATTGTATAATGCAATTATGCAAGCAGAAATGGAAACTTCTAACTACCCGTTTACCACCACTACACCCAATATGGGGCGTGCCCTTGTACCGGACGAGAGGTTAACCCGGCTGCAAGAAATGTATAACCCCAAGGTGATAACTCCTGCAACTGTGGAAATGGTCGACATTGCGGGGCTTGCAAAGGGTGCAAGCCATGGCGAAGGAATGGGCAATCAATTTTTGGCACATATTAGAGAATGTGATGCGATAGTACATGTCGTGCGCTGTTTTGCAGACGACAATGTTATCCATATCTATGACAGCGTAGATCCGGTTCGTGATATCGAAACCGTTGACCTAGAGTTAATATTTGCCGACCTTGAACTGATAGAGCGCAGGCTTACAAAGGTGCAAAAAACCGCCCGTACAGACAAAACATTCCAACGCGAGGCAGATATTCTTTCTCTTATAAAAGAAATCCTTGAAAACGGCAAAGCCGCCCGCACCCTAACATGGGACAACCCGGAAGATTTGAAATTGGTAGAGAGTTTTACACTAATAACTCAAAAACCTGTACTATACGCCGCCAACGTAGCGGAAGACGAACTTGGCGACATTCCCCCCGGTTCGCCTTTGGAAGCTTTGAAAAACTACGCCGAGGCAGAAAAATCCGGCTTTTACGTATCCTGCGCAAAAATGGAAGCAGAAATTGCCATGCTTGACCCGGCAGAAAAGCAAATGTTTTTGGAAGATTTAGGGCTTACAGACTCAGGCCTGGACCGTCTAATTAACGCAGGCTACGAAATGCTGGGGTTAATAAGCTTTTTAACCGCGGGCGAAAAAGAAGTACGCGCATGGACAATCCGCCGCAATACAAAAGCCCCTCAAGCCGCAGGCAAAATTCACAGCGATCTGGAAAGAGGCTTTATACGCGCGGAAGTTGTTGCCTTTACCGACTTGATAGAAAGCGGCTCGTACGCTGCAGCCAAGGAGAAAGGGCTTGTGCGTGTAGAAGGCAAGGAATACATCGTGCAAGACGGGGATGTTATATTAGTGCGGTTTAACGTGTAGGGTAATGTTAAATGGAAATAGTAAGAGGGCTGCCTCGCTAAGCATTTCAGCTGAATAAATATGCATCAGAGCCTCGTCAACTTAAAGGCGTTGGGCTTGACCCGCAATCTTTTTAAAGAGATCCCGGGTCAAGCCCGGGATGACGAACAGGTTTACATATTTATTCAGTCTAAATGGTTAACGAGGCAGCCCTTTTATAAATTACCGGTTATTTTAGAACTGCCCGCTAACAGTATACATCCCCTCGGCATCTATCCATATACCATGGGCACCTGTTTGCCTTGCCATTACATACCCTTTTTCTAACGGCAGTATAAACAGTGCCGTGGATAAAACATCCGCCAACCAAGATTCTTCATGCACCACAACAACTTGGACAAACCGCTCTGCCGGATACAATGTTGTTGGGTCTATGATATGTCCAAAGCTTTGACCGTCTACCGTAAAAGACCTAAAGTCATTACTGCTGGTTGACACAGAAACTCCCGATACACTAATCGCGTCTCCGAAAGTAGGCTCACTGACCCCTGCCTGTTCCGCTTGAAACGGATTGGCAACCCCGGTAGTCCAAGCATCGCGCTCCGGCGGAGCCCCCACGGCCACGATATGACCGCCCGCGTTTAACAGCATGTTCTCCATACCGGCCTCTGCTGCGGCTTCCACAGCAAGTCCTGCCGCAAAACCTTTGGCAATAGAGCCTACATCCAATGACATGCCGGGTATTTCAAGAAAGACTGTTCCTGCGTCCCGGTCTACAACCACATGCCGCATATCGGTTAACTCTGCCGCGGCCATTAGGGCTTCTATTGGCGGCAACGTGGCATAAGGGTTAGCAATACTATGCGTACGGTAGTTATGCCAAATGCGAAGTACCGGGCCCAGTGCTACATTCACCATGCCGTCGGTTAACTCATAAGCACTGTGCGCCGCCAAAAGCAGATCTATTATATCCCGGCTTACAGCCACTGGTGCTACACCCGCGTTTGCGTTAACCGTATAGAGGTTATTTATGCCGCTGTAAGCGTTAAAAATATCATAATATCGATGTAATTCTTCCAACCGGCCAAAAACAATATTAGAGTAATACTCAAACGCTTCTTCGCTCTCGGCATAGCCCATAAAAGTTATTAGCGTATCAAAAGGGCCTATCCGATGGGCAATAAACCTCTGATAGGCCGGTGTGCGAATAGTTGAAACTAACGGAATAACCAGTATAAGGCAAAGGCTAATTAGAATTATTGCCTTGTATGCATTTCCTTGGACATATTTGCGCACAAACTCCACATCCTGTACATTTTTCATAATCTATTACAGCTAAGCTTTCTTCCATGCGAACTGCGTCATATTCACAACTCTTTGCGCAAAGCCTACAGCCTATGCAGCCAATATTGCAACTTGCCCGAACAGACTTGCCGCCATTTTGCGCGTTGCAGCCCACTCTAATAGTTTTATCTTGCGGCACCATTACAATAAGTTCTTTAGGGCAGGATGCTACGCAAATGTTGCAGCCTACACATTTTTTACTATCCACAATAGCTGTACCATTTGCTATTTGTATCGCGCCAAATTTGCAAACCCTAAAGCAATCCCCACCACCAAGGCAGCCAAAAGCACAGGCCCGGGAGCCACCACCGGCAAGCCGTAATGCCGCACGGCAGCTGGCAACACCACTGTAGTTGTAAAGTAATTTATCCGTACCAAGGCATTTTACAAAAGCGGTAACGGGAACTTTTGCGGTAGCGTTTGCGCCCATTACATCAGCCAAGCTTTTGGTTAAGTCCGCACCGCCAACGGGGCATCCGTTATAGTCGGCTTTGCCCGCATAAAGCTTTTCGGCAAAAGCGGCGCATCCCGCAAAACCACATCCGCCGCACCCGGCACCCGGAAGCAGAGCCTTTAAAGCGGTAAGCTGTGCGGGCTCTTCCACTTTCATTATAGTGCTAAAATAGCTTAGCATCAAGCCAAAAAACAATCCCAACCCGCCAAGTACCGCACTGCTTATTAATAGTGTACTCATATATTAATCAGCCCGGTAAAACCAAAAAACACGATGGACATAAGACCCGCCGCAATCATAGCAATGGGTATGCCCTTAAAATCCGGTGAAATTTGATTGTATTCGATGCGCTCGCGTATGCCGGCAAACAGAACCATAACTAAAGTAAAGCCCACAGCCGCTCCTGCCGCGTGAGCAATCGTCATTACAAAGCTATGGCCAAATTGGTCTACATTAATTAAAATAATACCCAAAACCGCGCAGTTTGTGGTGATAAGCGGCAAATATATGCCCAGCAATTGATATAAGGCCGGCATGGCCTTTTTTAGATACATTTCTACCAACTGCACCAAGCTTGCAACCACAAGCACAAAAACTATAATATTTAGAGATGTAATGCCCAAAGGATAAAGTATAAAATTGTGAATTACAAAAATAACGACAGCAGACAATGTCATAACAAAGGTAACGGCTAGTCCCATACCCAAAGATGATGATAGCTGCTTTGATACACCTATAAACGGGCAAATGCCTAAAGAGCGCGATAGAATTACGTTATTAACAAGTACCGCACTAAGAAATATTAAAATAATTTGCATATATTACGCCTCCTTTCGCTCGCGCGCTTTACGTCTAAGGGCTGTTAGTCCTGCTAAAATAAAGCCAAATGTCAAAAAACCACCCGCAGGCAATGCCATAAGCATAAAGCCCGGGAATGCGTCGGGGAGCACATTAAAGCCAAAGACAGTGCCAAAGCTAATAATTTCGCGTACAAAACCAAGAACGACCAGTGCTAAAGTAAAGCCAAGCCCCATACCCAACGCGTCAAGAACAGTGGAGACCAGCGGGTTTTTTGACGCAAAAGCTTCCATTCTGGCCAAGATTATGCAATTTATAACAATAAGCGGTATAAAAATACCGAGCGCGCTATGCATTGCGGGAAAAAATACTTCGGTTAACATACCCACCACAGTTGTAAACGTGGCAGAAAGCACGATAAAGCATGGTATGCGCACTTGCGCCGGCACAAGATTGCGCAGCAGAGACGCAACAGCACAAGAGGCCAGAAGGACAAACAAAGTAGCAAGTCCCATTCCAATGCTGTTTTCTACACTGGTGGTTATTGCCAACACGGGGCATAGCGCAAGAGCCTGAACAAAGACGGGATTTTCGTCAAGTATGCCTTTTTTAAACTGCGTAAGTGATGCAAACATGATATCTCCTCCTTGTTATGGCCGCTGCAAGCTGTTAAAAAATTCTGTAGCGTCGTTTATGCCCTGCAGTACACCGTCAACTGTTAGAGTGGCCATAGAAACGGCATCAATTTCCTGCGGCCCATCTGCGCGCCGAACAGCGGTTAGATTGCCGCTTCTGCCAACAAACTGCTGCAAAAAGCTATCATTGTCTAAAAGTAAGCCGCCAAAACTCCATGTCTCGTTGTGGCTGAGTATCTGCACCCCTTGAATAACGCCTTGGGTGTCGATGGCAACAGCCATTTCTATACGGTTATAGCCTTGCGGAGATACGAAGAATACATATCCGTTTATCGCGCCGCTCGCGTCAAGGCTTATTGCCATATTGATATGTTGCGCGTGGTGTGTGCCCGGCAGAAGTTCTTCAACTACCGGCATATAAACTGTCTGGCCTGTTTGCGCCACTGTATCAAGAGGTGCTTCAACCCCGCTAAAATAAGCGGTGGCGTCATTAACGCCCCTAAGTATGGCATCTACAGAAATAGTTGCGTTAGCAATTATATCAATCTCTTGCGGCCCGGCGGCTCTTTGTGAGGCAAACAGCATACCTGAGCGGCCAACAAATAAATCCGCAAACCAGCCTTCTCCAATAGCGGAACCAATTCCCGGTGTTTCGGAATGGTTGATTACTCGCATACCTTCTATATAGCCCTGCGGGTTAAACGCGACCATCATCTCAATTTCCCCGGCAAAGCCTCTGGGTGCCGCGGTAAACACGTATCCGATAAAATCTCCCGCGGCGTTATAGCATCGCACAAGGCGCGTTAGGGTAGAATTATGCTCGTCGAGATACACAGCCGTTGTACTCTGGGTAGCTGGCATAAGTTCCATAACCGCGCCTGCCGCCATTTGTGCGCGCTGCTCTGCAAGCGGACCCGCTGTAACAGTATAAGTAACCCCAATTAAAACAGCAGAAGCCAGTGCAAACAAAAGTAATACAATTGTGGGTTTTATCATATTAGCCATAATTATTTTTTTGCCCCTTTCGCTTTTTTTGTGCCAAATACACGTGGTCGTATAAATTTATCAATTAATGGTACCACCAAGTTCATTATTAATATTGCATAGGCCACCCCTTCGGGGAAGCCGCTGTATAAACGAATTAATACCGTTAGCACACCACACCCAATTCCAAAAACCAATTTGCCCTTGGATGTCATTGGAGATGTAGGATAGTCTGTAGCCATAAAAAACGCACCCAGCATTAGCCCGCCAAGAAGCAACTGATATACGGCGTAGCTGTAGGCCATTCCGTTTGGATGTATCAATGCCGTTACTACAAAGGTGGTTGCGATAAAACTAACGGGTATATGCCAAGTGATAGTTTTGGTAGCAAGCAAAAACAACCCGCCAAGCAACAGGGCAATCGCGCTGGTTTCTCCAATAGTACCGCCTATACTGCCAAACAGCGCGGCTATATAATCTGCCGCAATAGGTGCAGCACCTACAGAATTGAGTAATGCCAGCGGCGTTGGAGATGTTATTGCGTCGGGTGCAACCCAGCCGGAAAGCGGTGCAAAAAAGCCCGCCGCCATATACCCGGCAAAAGAAATAGTTAGCACAGACCGTGCCATTAAAGCAGGATTGAGAAAGTTTTGCCCCAACCCGCCAAACACCTGCTTAACTACCACGATTGCGACAAAAGTACCTACAATAGGCAACCATAACGGCACAGCAGGGGGCAATATCATCGCAAGCAAAAGCCCCGTTACCACGGCACTGCCGTCAGTTACTGTTACAGGCTTGCGTACCAGTACTTGGTATCCGGCTTCAAACAAGACAGCCGACGCAATAGAAATCAAAATTATCAAAAGCGCGGGCAGTCCAAAGAAATATACACCCAATATAGCCGCCGGTGCCAAAGCAATAAGGACATTTAGCATTGTCTTGTTCACTTTGTCAGTAGTATGTATATGCGGCGTATAGGTAACAACGGGTTGTTGCATCGCCTCACCTTCCTAACATTTTAATTTTTCTAAGTTAATTCTAATATTCCCTTTTTCATTACATTAATCGCTTGCGCAACATGCCTGTGTGCGGGGCATACGTAGGAGCAGCAAGCGCAGGACATGCAGTCCATTCCATTGTATTTTTTAAACTGCGCTTGGTCGTTGCGGATTGCGTACGCGCTAAGTTCTGATGGAATTACGCCAATGGGGCAATGGTCTACACATTTGCCGCAGCGGAAGCAATTTTGTTCCGGCGGCCTTGCGGCTTCTTGCTCTGTCATTAATATAATTGCGGCAGAAATTTTGATTATTGGCACGTCAAGCGTATACTGCGCAACGCCCATCATAGGGCCGCCAACAACTATTTTGTAAGGTTCTGATTTTATACCCCCAATTTCTGCCAGCAAATCCTTAAATGTCATGCCAAGGCGTACTTCGTAGTTACCCGGAGTTTGTGCCGCGCCCCCTGTTACCGTTACAACTTTGCGCATCAAAGGCCGTCCAAAAGCCACAGCTTGATGGATGGCTATTACCGTATCGACATTGTGTACAATACATCCCACATCCATAGGCAAGCCGCCGGATGGCACTTCTCTGCCCGTACAAGCGTAAATTACTTGCTTTTCGCCACCTTGGGGATATTTTGTGGCAAGAGGCATTACCGAAACACGGTCGTTTGTGGCCATTTGCTTAAACTTGCTAATTGCGTCGGGTTTGTTGTCTTCGATGGCTACAATGCCGCGTGCATTGGGGAATATATGTAGCAGTACATCCAACCCCGCAAGAATTTCTTCCGTCTCTTCCAATAACACGCGATGGTCGGTGGTTAAGTACGGTTCGCATTCGGCGGCATTAACAAAAATTGTATCGATTGGCTTGTCCGTTGGCGGATTAAGTTTGACATGGGCGGGAAAGCCCGCTCCGCCAAGACCCACCACACCCGCTTCGCGAATAATGGCAAGTATGTCCTCTCTTGGCATGTTTTTATAATCCCCGGGCGGTTGTATAGACGGATGCTCGCTAAACTGGCCATCGCTTTCTATAAAAACAGCTTGGTACGTCTGCCCTCTGGGCGAAAGTGCTTCGCCGATATTCACTACCTTGCCGGACACCGTAGAATGTATCGGTGAAGACACAGCTGCGTCGCTATCGCCAATTTTTTGCCCCACAGTAACAATGTCACCCACTGCAACAACAGGTGTACAAGGTGTGCCAATATGTTGAACCATAGGGTATACCATAACAGTACCCGCCTTTGGCTCTACACGCAAAATAGGCATCTCTGCCGTAAGTTTTAGATCCGGGGGGTGGATACCTCTGCGAAAAGATTTATTTTTCACCAAAAACACCTCTAAGTCTATTTTAAAAAATTATTATATCCTATTTGCTGCCGATACCTACCATCTTCATAAGATATCGGGCATTCCGGGTAGTACTAATTCCGGTTTTAATTTTGAAGTCAAAGTTTATGCTATCGCTAACATAGTTTTCGCTAAAGTGATAATTGGCAAAACCCTCTGTCCTGCACACTTCAAGGTCATGGGTGGTAATCATGCCAATGTTTTGCTTTCCGGAAAGATGTAACAGCACTTGCTTGGCACCCTCAACTCTGTCTTCTGAATTTGTGCCAGCAAAGATTTCATCAATCAAAAACAGCATTGGTTTTTCGTTATCTATGATGTTTTTTATGCGCAGGAGCTCTGCGTAAAATGTGGAGATACTTTTCTTTAAATTATCCGGCGGCCTCATACATGTCCATATGTCCACCATGGGAGCGTAAAACTGTGTTGCGCAAACCGGTGCCCCCATATAGCCTAAAACCAAGTTGATACCCACTGTCCTTAGAAATGTAGTTTTGCCAGACATGTTTGAGCCAGAAATTATGGCAATACCATCCAAGCCAAAATCATTGGTCACTCTGTCATGCTCTTCTATTAAGGGGTGTCCAAGATTTTCGGCTCTAATTGCAAGTTCTTCGCCAAATTTGGGATATGTCCAATTGGGGTTTAGCTGGGGCAAAGTGGCAACAGATGCCATTGCCTCAAAGTAGCCAACCACTTCAAGCCAAGTACGCATGTCTTTTGCACCCTTGCGCCTGATATTTTCCAAAATGCACACGCAATGTATGTCCCACAAGAATAAAATGTTTAGCACCAAGTCCAGCAAAGCTATATTTCTCACACTTAATGCCCAGGTCATCCTTTTAAGATTCCATTTTGCGGGTAGCTTAGATTGCCAAGTATGATTTAGTTCAGTTGCAAAGGAGACTTTTTTTATTAACTCAATCATGGTACCAAAATCGTCAAGGCTGTTGCCAAACTTGCTAAACTCTTTAAGAATTGCTTCCGTTTTATTCGAAAGCGAGACAAAAACCAGTACTTGTATAATCACAGCCAGCCCAGTAAAAATTAGCAGCGCGTTATTAAATCCCACAATAAAATTTAAAGCTATAAGCAAAGCAATAATAACAGGGATGCTACGCACTATAAATCTGGTATGTGGCTTTGCAAAAACAGAATTGCCACTTTCAAAAAAACCAATTAACTCCGACGGGTTTTGAGAAATATTTTTGGATAACATGCCGGTAGTTTTAATGCTATCGCAAAAACTCTGATTTGCGGCAACTTCTTTAATTGCAGCTTGTCTCCGCAAAATTGCGTACTTATCGCGCTTATTGGTTAAAAACAGGAGTTTTAAAATTTCCTTACCGTAATGGCTGTTGGTATCGTTAAGATATTGAAACAATGAATCTTGGCCAAACAGGTCTAGGTCTGTGCTGTATGGGTGATTTGCGTCAATATACTCCGCACCATTAGCCTGAAAATTTACCCATTTGCCAGACTTACGGTCTGCGTTTCTTTGGTCAAGCCTAATCTTGGCTTTGGCAATTTTCTCTTGCCTTACAAGATTGGAATATCCATAGGAAAAAACCAAAAAAGCCGCTAAAGAACCAACAAGAGCCAGTATCGTAAATACACTATGTCCAATAAAATGTCCATAGATCAATATCACTTGAGCAAACAGCACCAAAGCTATTCTCAATGCTCTGTTTAAATTTATACTCATACTTCTCTCATGTCCTAACTATATGAATGCAATCCATACAGCAAGTTGTTTACTCCAAGCCAAGTAAACAGCACCAACCCCACGCCAACTATGGCCAAAATAGCACACCGCTTGCCTCGCCAATTTTTACGCAAACGCTGGTGGAGGTAAATGGCATAAAATATCCAAGTTATCAAAGACCATAACTCTTTTGGATCCCAAAACCAAAACCTAGACCACGCGTCTGCCGCCCAAAGGCTGCCAGAAATAATTGTAACTGTAAAAAACAACATACCAAAAACAATCGCACGGTAGGACATGCGATCGATTTGTATCATTAGCTTACCGTCTTCGTCCTCATTCTTTTTTAGCATTTGGAGATACTTGACCCCGGCAACGGCTGCTACCGCAAAAGCGGCATATGCCACAACGCCAGTGCCTGCATGGACAAAAAACCATGGAGAGCGCAATGCGGGCATTAGATCATGGATGTCCATATTGCGGGTAGCGGCAAAGGCCATCATTAAAGCTGTTGCCGACATACCACTGGAAGAAATCCAAGGCATTTTAGACTTGGCTAAAATTACAACAACAGCCATACCCAAGGCCAGTGCCATGGAGTATTCAAACGCGCCTCTTATTGGGGCGGCGTTTGATATGGTTAGGTCAAGCAAATCGTATTTTGCCCACCATCTCCACATAAAATATCCAATGTGGGCAATAGTGGCAACAATAAACGTAGCAAACGAATATCTCTTTAGGTTTTCGTGCTTAAAGGCCGTGCCTGTAAGATAAGTAATTGTGGCAATTAGATATACGACCAATGTTACGCTAAACAGTACATGCATTATATATCGACCTCCCTTTCGAATTTTTGATCGCTAGCCGGTTCGCTTTCGGGTACATCTTTTTCTTCGCCTTCATACAGCATTGCGATAATTTCTAGGTCTATGCCGGACGATTTTAGGCTTGTTATTTTGTATTGGGTACCCCTTAGCACAATAATAACAGGGATAAAGTAAAACGACAGAGCCAAGCCAAGCATTAAAAGGATAGCCGAAGCCAGCAGCAAGGAAGGAAAAGGATGAGGCGAGTAGCTAACCCGTATAACCGGATAATTAATAAGTTCATTAAACTCAAACCTAATGCCCCCAACATGCACATGGGAACCCGGCACTGCAAAACGATGCTCGTGCGCGTGATAGTCCATCACCATAATATAATACAAGGGGTTAGGGAATATAGGGGCGTCGTATCTAAGAGGAATAATGCGTCCTGTTTCCTCATCCATTGTCCAGCCCTGAAATACCGTTTCAAACCATATGCCTGTCCTATTGTCGGTAGTTAAAAAGGAACGCTCTACCAGGTAAAATGTATCAAAGCCGCCGGTTTCTAAATCTATAGCGGTTATACTGCCCGCATACATATGCTGGAACTGGTAGTAAACGAAAGAATTAAATCTAAGCGGCTGGTTTACTCTTATTTCGCGCGCGCCGCTGGAACGTCCGTCTGTGGCAACTGCCTCTATTATGCTGATACTCTCTGTCCGCCCGGTTGCTTCGTCAAGTCTTGTAAAGCTAAAAAGGTGCAGGGTAGAGCCATCGGCCAATGTTACTGTCTCGCCGGGCATAACAAGCATGTCCTCTATATCGGACAAGCCAAGCACCAAGCCGCCAAACACAAGTATCATAAGCAAAGAAAAATGCACCAGAGCAGAGCCGAAATAGCCCCAGCGGTTCTTGTAATATATAGTCGCCTCGCCGGTATTCAGTTCGCGGTAACGCTTTTTTTGTAAGTATGTACGAAGGCGAGAAATCTTAACATCATCCAAGTTGTCGTGTCGATAGCCTTCCTCGGGTACGGTAAGGGTGCTTGGTAATAGTTTGCGTAGCGCGAAAATACGGGATATTGTAGCGGTTGCCAAACTCAAGCCCAAAAGAACGCAAACAACAATAAAATACCACTGGGCAAATATGCGATGTAAGCCCAATGTCAATAGCGTTTCCCCAAAGTTTGGATAGTTTTCTATATACCAAGGCTCGTCAAAGGTTTGCGGTATTAGAGAACCAACCACAGAAAAGCCCGCAACAACCAGTAAAAGGATAATGCCAAATTTCATGGAACGAACAAATGCATACATTTTTCTCATAGTAATAAGGCTATCCCCTCACACAATTAATAGGCCCGGCTCGCAAAAGGTATTTTGCGAGCCAGACCATCTAAAATATTAATGACCTATTTGTTCTAATAGGGCTTCTACGTCACGCGCGTACTCCCAGCCATACTCCATAGTGCTAAATATAAGCCTGGAGTTGTGGGCACCGTTGGAGTTTTCGCTCACTGCCCAATCCCAGAAAAATTGAGCGTTGCGGAAGGTGTATCTGATTTCGTCCAATGTTGCCTCGGAATGGTTGCCGCTGTCGACAGCCAAAACCAAACGCTCCATTAGGTCTGCCAGATGGCTGCCAAGCCCATGTATAGCCGGATAATAATCCGCTTGAATTGCCCGCACCTCCGCATACAAATCGACATGACAAGCGGAACAGGTGCTCTCAATTAGCTGCAAATTGTTAAGAGGGCTAATTTTCCCATGGTCTCTGTATGGGACACCCTGAGGGCTTTCGCTATGAGGCATATGACAGTCCGCACAGCTAAATGCCATACCTACAGGAGACATGCTGTTATGCACAGCACCCCGGCCATAAACCGCTTCAAATTCCGGATGCTGTACTTTGATTTGGCGCACACCGCTGCGAGGGTTTGTGTAGTCCGCAAACGGCCTTCCGTCCGGCATTCTGGCAACGGTATTAAAATAATTTAGCGTATCAACAGGGTGCATACTGCCAAGGCCGGAATACGGCAGTATAACTTCCCAGCTTACAGGGTCAAAGTGGTATTCTATATGGCACTGCGCGCAAGAAGCGCTGCCGGGGGATACCATGCTTATATCAGGGAAAGCTGTATGAACATACTGTGCCATAACTCTGGGGGTGCCGGGCTCGTTGCCGTGGCAGTTAAAGCAACTGATAGGCTGAGTCATAAGATGGCGCAAATCTTCAAACGGTGTGGAATAAAATTCTATGCCCATATATTCCGCAACGGCAGGATAATTTGCGGATTTGCAGGCAAAGCAATTAGCACGGGTACGGAAAGGATAGCGACCTGTGTCATCTGTACTATCCATTGCAAAACGATGGCTTCTTGGACTGTTGTAATCCAAGGCAAAACCAAAACCTTCGAACAGCACTCGTTTATAAGGGTTCATCTCCAAGTAGCTGTAATGTACGCTTCTGTCGGCCCTAAAATAGGACGCTACTACTTCCGGATGATCGCTGTACCATTCTTGAGCACTTATTACCCTAATGCCAACCCCGCCGTGTTCCGGTACCGGTGGAAGCTCGATGCTAGGAGCATTATTGGCATTGCGGCCACAACCGGCAACCAATAGCATTAACGCAACTGAAAAAAGTATGTATAGGACACGCCTTTTCATAAAACCTTCCCTCCTCTAAATAATGATATGTACATTGAGAATGAATATACATATACTATATTTCATATTTTTACACTATCTGCGGAAAATTTCCGTTGTTATAACCACGGAAAAGAGGTTAGTTGCTAAATTATTTCAAAAATTGGTTTAGTTATGGACATAAACCAAAGAGGGCAGTAAAATGAGGGCAATTGACGCGAGATGAAAGCAGGCAGAGGTTTGAAAAAAATAATATTCATAGCCTTAGGATTATTAGCTATTTCTATCGGGGCTTTGGCAAGGTTTGTTCCGGGAGTTCCAACCACACCGTTCTTGCTATTGGCACTGTATTGCTTCAATAGAAGCTCGGAAAGGTTATCCGCGTGGCTGAGAGGTACTTACTTATACAAAAAATACTTGGAGAATTACATAAAAAGTAGATCAATGACGCTAAAACAAAAACTGACTATACAAATATTCGCCAGCTTTATGATGGCTGCTTCGTTTATAGCCGTAGAAAATTTAGTGTTTCGGACTGTTATTGTTGCGCTGTTTATCGTGCACCATTATGTGTTTATATTTGGGATCAAAACATACATGTCTGATGTTGAAAACGAAAAAAGATTGCAATGCAAGCGTTTGCGAGAAAAGGATATGTTATCCAAAATGGTTTCTCTCTATTGCCGGAAGAAGCACTGCCAACCGCGTAAAACACTTTGCCCAAACTGTTCCGAATTGCTGGAGTATGCGATTTCACGCTGCGAACACTGCCCTTACATGGAAACCAAAACCTCTTGTAAGCGTTGCAGAACCCCTTGTTATAAATCTGATATGCGGGATATGATACGAACAGTCATGCGCTGGTCTGGCCCGAGGATGGTGCTGTATCATCCGATTAGATTAATTGGATATGTAATTTTTAGGCGTTAGAGGCGGCATAGTTTACAGTGCTCATACGCTTTTGGCCGCGTTGCATTATTTTTAAAGTATGCTATACTTACCGATAATCCAGCGGTTTGTAGTATAGCTTTGCGAAAGGGTTTTATAGCCATTTAACCACAAAAATCATACACATGACTTGTAAATTTCCCGCAATCCTGTGTCGCTAAAAACCTTGTGCGCTTCTTAGTGCGCGGCGCGGGAAACGTTCGCTACGCTCACTGCGCCTAATGCGGCGGCTTTCAGCTCCTTGTATTGCGAAAAATTTCCTACGTCTTGTATATGGTTTTTATGGTTAAATGGCTATAAAGTTAAACCGCTATACATCTCAACAGCTGATAAAACTCCGTGTATATAATCGCGGATTGGGAAAAGGCGGCACTAACTTGAAACATAGAGCTTGGCATGATGTATTAAAAAAAGTTTCGCTTTTTAATGGTATAAACGAAAATGAACTTGATGCCATGTTGCAGTGCGTTGGAGCGGAAGTAAAAAATGTGCTTAAAAGCGAATTTACGCTCATTATAGGCGATCGCGCAACGCATATTGGTATTGTTCTTAGCGGCGAACTACATATTTTGCGCGAAAGTCTCGCCGGTAAACGTTCAATAATAGCAGTTATTACACCGGGAGAAGCCTATGCGGAAGCATTATGTTGTGCCGGTATTGAAGAAAGCCCTGTTTCTGTAATGGCCAAAACAGATTCCGTTGTAATGATGTTAGATTTTTCGCAAGTATTACGTCCTTGCCCTAATACTTGCGGCTTCCATGGAAAACTTGTTGAGAATATGCTAAAAATTGTGGCAAAAAAGAATCTTCAGCTGCAAAACAGGATGGAAGTAGTAAGTATGAAGTCTATCCGGAGCAAAGTCTTGCACTACTTGGAGTCTTTTATACCCAAGCAAGGCCAAAATATAGTTGTTCCTTTTAACCGCGAAGATCTTGCTAACTTTCTTTGCGTGGAGCGCAGCGCGTTATCTCACGAACTGGCAAAAATGAAAGCCGAAAACCTGATAGACTATAAACGGAATCATTTTTGTCTTAAATATGTTGCCAACCCAGCCGAAAACAATAGCATCAATTTATAGTCATGTTATTAAACATGGGTTCTATGTATGTTTAAAATTTGATTTTTAGAAGTTCCCTTAACCAAAACGCATATTTTCGCACATGGAGTGAAATACTATCATTGATAAAATCGCTCAACGGAAGGAGGCGAAAATATGCGTTCAAGAACATGGGACTATATAGCGTTATCGCTGGTAATACTTGGAGCCATTAACTGGGGGCTTATCGGCCTGTTTAGGTTTGACCTTGTGGCCGTAATCTTTGGTGGGATGGAAGGGATTTTCAGCCGTATCATTTATACCCTAATTGCACTGGCTGGTCTTTACTGCCTTAGCTTTTTTGGTAGAGAATACCATAGTCATGTACCAACAGAGCGTGTGGACGCTCGCGTTTAGTGACATAGTTTTTAACCATAATAGCTAAAAATCCAACTAGTGACTGAGAGTCACCAGTTGGATTTTTTTATCTGCTAGGAAATTGCTCTGTACGAAACGCGCGGCGCGGGAAACGTTCGTTCCACTCACTGCGCCTAATGCGGCGCGGGAAACGTTCGCTTGCACCTAATGCGGCGTAGCCGCTTTTTATGGTTTAAGTAACTCTGTAACCTCGTCCCGGGCATCCCCCTTTAGTGGTTTACAGTCGTTTATTCTATCGTTTTTTTCAAGCACCGCAGACGCAAATCCGCTGCATCCGGGGTATCCGCACACTCCGCAATTGTACCCAGGTAGGAGTGCAATTAACTTCTCAAGGCGCGGGTCTTCTTCCACTTTTAAAAATTTATCCGCAAACCCGAGTAACATGCCCAAAAGTATGCCCGTTACCAGCAGCACTGTCGCGGGTAGTATTATTGCGTTCACGATGTTGCTCCTTTCGCGCGGCTGCAGTGGATGTTTTTACATCCTGTGCAGTCGTCAAAATTTGTGCCCTCGGGTACGGGGGTTCGTTTGTTTAGTAAATATGTGGCGAAAAACACAGCTATCATAATAACAATAATTAATATACCGACAATAATTTGCATTAGCCTTACCTCCTACTTAGAGTGGTACCGAAACAGAAAGTGGGTGAGCGAAAATGTTTTGGAATCAGAGATTATTTTCGCTCGCCAATTCCAGTACAGCTCTATTGCCCGATTCCAACAAACCCAATAAACGCCATAGACATTAGTGCTACTGTAATAAGCGCGATGGGTACACCCTTAAACCCAATAGGCACATCCGCCGCAAGCAGCCTCTCCCGCAAGGTCGCAAATATATAAATTACCAGCAAAAAGCCGACAGAAATACCAAGCGAGTTGACCATAGCCGCTCCAAACCCAAGCCCGCGGGAGATATTCAAAAGCGACGCGCCCAGCACAGCGCAGTTAGTGGTAATAAGCGGCAAATACACCCCAAGGGTTTTATATAAAGTGGTCATGTGTTTTTTCATAACCATTTCCACAAATTGCACGAGAGTGGCTATCAGCAAAATAAATACAATAGTGCGCATAAATTCCAGCTCGAACGGTACCAAAACTCCATAATATATCCCCCATGTAATGGCAGACGAAGTAATCGTAACAAAGGCTACCGCCAGCCCCATTGCAAGGGCGGCGTTGGTCTTTTTTGATACGCCAAGAAGCGGGCAAATACCCAAAAAGCTAACCAGCACAATATTTTGCACCAGTACAGCACCGATAAAAATCGCAAAAAATTCCGTCATGCTTAATTCATGCCTCCTTCATGGAAATTCCTGATTAAGTCCCACAAGCTGTGCCGCATCGCAGGAAATGCGAGTGGATGACCTAACCAGTGAGTTTCGTCGGCGGAACAAATAAGTTGGTATGAAAATCCGCTTTGCGGATGTTTCATACTATGCCGCCGCCTCTTTAGAAATTTTGGCCGCGCGAGATGCCACAATACCCGATAGCACACCAACAATTACCCCAAGGGTAATAAACGCCCCTGCCGGCTGTATAAACAGCAAAATAGCGTATTCACTTGGGAAAATACGCAAGTACTGCCCAAAAATATAAAACGCGCCCGTTCCCAAAAACTCACGCATAACACCTACAGAAACCAGCGCAAGAGTAAAGCCAAGCCCCATACCAAGCCCGTCTACAGCAGAAGGTAGTACACCGTTTTTAGACGCAAAGGCTTCTGCCCGCCCGAACACTATACAGTTTGTAACCACCAGCGGCAGGAATATCCCAAGTGCGCTAAATAGTTCAGGGAAAAATGCCGCGATAAACATCTCCAAAATGGTGGATGTGGAAGCGATTATCACAATAAAAACAGGCAGTCGTATTTCCGCCGGCAGTATTTTACGAACGGATGAAATAATTATATTGGAGATAGTGATAACAAACAAAACCGTAACGCCCATACCAAGGCTGTTTTCTACAGTATTAGTAACCCCAAGTGCGGGACAAAGTGCTAACAAAAGCACAAAAACCGGGTTTTCTCTAAAAATACCCGCCATAAAATTGTCTTTCATACTAACATCCACCTCGCCTGTGTTGAGTAGTTTTTCATGTTAGTTTCCGCCTATTCGCCTTGTGAAATCTTCGTATGCGTGTGACATTGCGTCAATTATAGGAGCCGTGGTTAGTGTTGCGGATGTTATCACATCTATTTCCGAGCTGCCGTGGGCATCTATGACGCGGTTCATCCATTCTGGGTTTTCTATCCTAGTACCAAAACCTGGAGTTTCGCGGGAGCTAAGCACCCCAAAGCTAGTGAAATACCCGTCTGTATTTATCCCCACCAAGTAGCTGATGTTATCCACAAAGCCCGTTACCGTTTGAGAGTACACAAAGCCGATAAGCTCGTCGCCATGAAAAATTTCGATAATCTGTACCGTGTTTGGCACGCCGGACACATCATCGATAATATTATAGCTTGTTGCCTGCGGAAAACCCTCTAGCAGCGCTCGCTGAAAGTTATCTGCTTGTATTTGCGCAATACGCGGGGTGGTAATTTCGTTTGTAACCGCCAAAAGCACCGCAAAAAACGCAGCCACCAGCCCTAAATATCCGCCAAGAAATAAAATTTTCTTCATAGCTGCCTCCCTACCATATCATCTGAAACCCAACAATAACCGCCATAGCCAACACAAAAACCACACCAACGCTAATCCATTTTGTCCACAAGTTTTTGTTGGTTATATTGGCTGTCTTGCGGTCTATCATAGGAACAAACATATTCATAATCAAAATCGAATATCCGACGCTTTCCGTATGGTTAGAAAACATGCGGATTACAATCGTAAGCATAGCCAGCAAAATGGCAAAAATAACACGTCCCTGCCTGTTAACCGGGCTGGTGACGGGGTCGGTAGCCATAAACACCGCACCATACACAAACCCACCGCTTAACAAATGAAGTATTGGAAACCAAATACCAACACCCAAATAAAGCCCGACCAGCCATGCGCCAACAAAAGTTACCGTAATATATGTAATGGGAACAACCCAGTCCAACGCTCTTTTATAAATCATAAATACCAAAGCAATAAGTGCTCCAAACCTTGCGGTTTCGCCAATGGAGCCGGGTATGTTGCCCCTAAGCATACTGGTGAACCCGCCAAGATTATCGATATGCGCCAGAACTTCCGCTTCCGTAAGATTCCACCCCGCAAGAGAAAGTTCACTTAGGGGTGTTGCGGTTGTAATGGTATCGTATGTAGCGGGTGTTATAAGCACCGACCCAAAAGCCACCCCCGCAAAAACCAACCCAACCGCTGCCGGGTTAAAAATATTGTGCCCAAAGCCGCCAAATAGCAGCTTAGCAAAAACTTCGGCAAAAAACGCCGTCATTATTACAACAAAAAGTGGGGTAGCGGCAGGCAGACACAATGCAAGTATGAGTGCTGTAACAATGGGCGCACCCCGGTAAACCCTTCTGTTGTTGGCAGTAAACCTGTGTATGAAGGAATTGAACTCTCTGTTTTCCAGTTTGTCGAAAACTAAGTAGAACAAGTAGTGTGTAACCACGGCTGTGATACAGCTTACCGCAAGAATTAAAACAGAATGCACGGCATAGTACATGCCAAACATGGTGTACTGGTTTATAACACCAAACAGCGATACAAAAATAACCGCAATTACTACTATGTTTAAAATATCAGTGGTGGTTTGATATCTTTTTAAATGTGGAGATGCCTTAAATTTAAATTTCATACCTGTACCTCGCTTTACACATGCTCTACACCCGGTTTATTTCGGTATTGTAAAATCTTTTTGCCTTATTCATAGACTCCGTAACATTGATAAACGATGGGCAAACATACGTGCATGTGCCGCAGCTAATGCAGTTTAGCACCGCCAGTTTTTTTAGCTGCTCTACATTTTTTAGCTTTGTCTCACGGGTAATTTGCACAGGCTGCAAGCCCGACGGACACCTGCCTATGCACTTACCGCATCGCAGACAGGGCATGGGGTCAATTTCGTAGTTGGGCAAACACAGAAACGAATTGCTTGCGGCCGTTATAGCCACGTCATCCGTTACTATAGAGCCACCCATAAACGGGCCGCCTGCCACCAGTCTAAAGTTTTCGGGCACATCGTTGGTATAGCCGCCTATTTCGTTTACCACTTCCCCCAAAATAGTACCAACGCGTACTTTTATATTTTGTGGGTTAGCAAAGCCTTCGCCGGAGAGGGTCACATAGCGTTCGTACATAGGTAAGTTTGTTTTTACACTTTGGGCAAGGTTTATAGCGCTGGTGGTGTTGTTTACAATAACGCCAACTTCCGACGGAAGGCGGTCGTACTCAAGTTCCAGTACCTGCTTGATAAGTGCTCTCTCCCAGCCGATTGGATAGATGTTTGGCACTTGATAAATTTCTATATTGCAGGTTGGAAAATGGCTGTGCAAGCAGTCGGACAAAATACCGTAGAGTTCTGGCTTGCCTGTTTTTATTGCTATTATGCCCTTTTTTGCATCCGCGGCTTTCATAAACAACAATAACCCTTCCAGCAAAAGCTGAGGGCTTTTTTTCATATATAATTCGTCCACAGAAATGTATGGTTCACACTCTACGCCGTTTAGCAGTATTGTGTGTACGTTTTGCGCGTTGGAGTATTTTATGTATGCGGGAAAACCCGCTCCCCCAAGTCCTACTATGCCAAGGTCTCTTATTGTTTGGCATACTTCGCTCCTTGTCGCAACCGGCCACGGCGGTATTTCTTCCATTGTATCGGTAAAGTCGTTTTCTATTACAATATGTGGTGTTTTTTTTAGAGATACATGGTCGCGGTTTTCTATCGCGGTTACAACTCCGGACACGCTTGAAAAAACAGGCACTATAAAATGGTCGGCACGTACCGCCAATTTTGTACCTATTTTGACATAGTCACCAACTTCGACAAAGATGTCAAACTTTTCGCTTCCCATACTTTTTAAAGGAATTGCGATAGTTTTGGGCAAGTACTCAAATACGGGCTTAGTAGAAGTCCGCTTTTTGCGCGGCGGCACTACTACATGATTGTCTCCACTAAAAAATCCCATGAAACCACCTAATTCTCGGATAATTTCTTGTTTGTTATATCTAAAAAGTATACTCCATGTAGTGGGTATGTGTCAAATTATATGGGAATCGCGTGCGTGTAATTTTAGTGTTAGCATATAAACTGACAAAATCTTTATAATTTGTCAATTTGTTTTGTCTGGATATGAAAAAAGCACGATGGATTAAAAATTAGTCGAGCTTTTTTTAATGTTTGAAGCTCGACTATTTGAAGCCTACAGGTATGGCAATTGCTCATTAAATATGGTATATTAGACTTCTTCGGAAATATAATTTACAGCGCGTTAAAATGTTCCAAGATTCCGAAACATTTTAACGCGCTTCATTCTAATTTCCGAAGAAGTCTATTTAAACAAAAATTCGAAAGGTTGGCGAAGGAATGTTAAATTTTAATTTTTACGCACCAACGCGCATCGTATTTGGAAAAGACACAGAGAAGGAAGTAGGCGCGTTGCTAAAGCCGCTTGCAAAAAAAGTTCTGCTGCACTACGGCGGCGGCAGTATTAAAAAAAGCGGACTGTATGACATTGTAATCGCTTCGATGAAAGAGCATGGAGTGGAGTTTGTGGAACTTGGCGGCGTAAAGCCAAACCCGCGTCTTTCGCTGGTACATGAGGGCATTGCCCTGTGTAAAAAAGAAAATGTAGATTTTATATTGGCAGTTGGCGGCGGCTCTGCCATAGATAGCGCAAAGGCAATTGCTATGGGCTTCTATTACGACGGCGATATATGGGAAGTTTACGAAACAAAAAAGCCTGTTGAAAAGGCACTGCCCGTTGCCACAATTTTAACAATACCCGCTGCGGGAAGCGAATCCAGCAATGGTACGGTTATAACCAACGAAGAAAAAATGCTAAAGTACGGCTATGGAAGCGATCTTATTCGCCCGGTGTTTAGCATAATGAACCCGGAACGCTTTTTTACATTGCCAAAAAACCAGCTTGGCTTTGGCGTTGCGGATATGATGGCGCATGTGTTCGAGCGGTACTTTACCAACACTACCAACACCGACCTAACAGATGGCTTATGCGAGGCAACCTTGCGTACTTTGATGAAAAACGCTCTTATCGCAAACGAAAACATGAACGACTATAACGCGTGGAGCGAGCTTGGCTTTGCCGGTGCGGTTGCGCACAACGGTTTGCTCGGCATGGGCCGCGAAGAAGACTGGGGCTGTCACGACATGGAGCACGAACTGTCTGCCATTTACGATGTGGCACACGGTGCGGGGCTTGCGGTTGTGATACCGGGTTGGATGAAGCATGTCTACAACGATAACATAAATATGTTCGTACAGTTTGCGGTAAAGGTAATGGGTGTGGACGGCAGTTTCCGTGAGCCGGAGGCAATTGTATTGGAAGGCATCGCCCGGTTGGAAGAATTTTTTGCCAAGATGGGGCTACCCGCAAATCTCTCCGACCTTGGTATAGGCGAAGACCGTTTGGAAGAGATGGCAAAAAAAGGCTCCAAAGCAGCATTCGGAAAAGAGCAGCCGCTTGGCAGTTTTAAAAAGCTGTATTGGCAAGATATTTTGGCGATATATAATCTGGTAAAATAGATGCAGTATTTGGGGCTAAAAGAAATTCGTGGAAATTTGGTGGTGCTAGAGGGGGTAGCATCACCGCCCCCCGCATATGAAGAAATTGTAACTATTGCCGCGGAAGGTATGCAACCGCGCTTAGGGCGTGTTATACAGGTTAATAACGATAGGGCCGTGGTTTTGGTTTTTGAAGGTACGAGTGGGTTGTCGCTGGCTAATACGGCTACAACGTTCACAGGCCGGTTGATGGAAACCAGCCTTTCGCTGGAACTGCTTGGGCGGACGTTTGATGGTTTGGGTCGGCCAATTGATGGCTTGGGAGAAATTACGGCAGATATAAAACGTACAATAGCGGTGGGAACTCTTAATAAGTACAGTCCTACCAATAGAATTTACCCAAGAAACTATATACATACGGGTATTTCTGCCATAGACGGGCTTGCCACATTGATACGCGGACAAAAATTGCCCATATTTTCTGTCGACGGCTTGCCTCATGACAAGCTTGCGGCACAAATAGCCACACAGGCGCAAGTAGCCGACAGTAAAAACTTTGCCGTAGTGTTTGCCGCAATGGGCGTGCAGCACAGCTCGGCAGAGTTTTTTCGTCGTACATTTGAAGAAAGCGGTGTACAGGACAGGGTTGTAATGTACTTGAATTTGGCGGGAGACCCCGCGGCGGAACGCATTGCTACCCCGCGTTTTGCATTAACCGCGGCAGAGTATCTTGCGTATGACTGCGGATACCATGTGTTGGTAATTCTTACGGATATGACCGCGTACGCCGAGGCGGTACGTGAGATATCTTCCGCAAACGGAGAAATCCCAGGGCGTAAAGGGTATCCGGGGTATCTATATTCGGATTTTGCATCTATATATGAACGTGCGGGCGTTTTAAAAAATGCCGCGGGGTCATTAACGCAAATTCCTATTTTAACAATGCCGGGTGAGGACATCACGCATCCCATTCCGGATTTGACTGGCTATATTACAGAAGGGCAAATTGTGCTTGACCGGCGACTCTGGCAACGAGGAGTTTACCCGCCTATTAATGTGCTGCCGTCTTTGTCGCGCTTGATGAAGGACGGAATAGGCGAAGGATATACCACAGCAGACCATCCCAAGATTGCCAATATGCTGTTTGCCCATTACGCGGAAACCCCGGATATTCGCGCATTGGCTTCTATCATAGGCGAAGAGGAGCTGTCGTTGCGTGATAAAGATTTGCTTGCGTTTGGAGAGCGTTTCGAAATGGAGTTTATCAACCAGCGAGCGCGCGAAAACCGCGGTATAGAGGAGACGCTTGGCTTGGCATGCGAATTATTGAAGGGAGTTGCCGGTCACAAATGAACATTATGCTGGTAGCAATTAATGCAAAATACATACATTCGTCTTTGGCGGCATACAGTTTGTATGCTTACTTAAGCGAGGACGAAAAAAAGCATGTACAGATAAAAGAATTTACGGTAAATCAGTCGGAAGAACTTATCACTTCCGAAATTTTTCGTGCTAAGCCCGATGTGTTGGCGTTTTCTTGTTATATCTGGAACATAGACTTGGTGCTTAGTTTAGCGGAGACGTTTAAGAAAATTATGCCGCGTGTACCTATTATTGTGGGCGGGCCGGAAGCTTCGTATGAGTTTTCGTCGGACTTGGTGGATATTGTTGTGAGTGGGGAAGGGGAAGCACGGTTTAGGCAGCTGGTACAAGAGTTTACGGGCGGGGCCAATAATCAAACCGCTTCTATTATCCCGTTGGAGCAAATTCCGTTTCCATACGAGGGCCGCTTCCCATCCCTGGCAAACCGTATTATTTACTACGAAACATCTCGTGGTTGTGTTAACAATTGCGGATTTTGCCTATCATCTGCTACCGAAGGGGTGCGCTTTCTTCCTTTGGCGCGGGTTTATTCGGATTTGGACAAATTCCTCGCTGCCGGGGTAAAGCAGGTAAAATTTGTAGACCGCACATTTAACGCAAGCAGGCAACACGCGACTGCCATTTGGGAGTATCTGATCCGTAACGATAACGGCATAACCAATTTCCATTTCGAAATAGCTGGGGAGAGGCTTGACCACCAAGCCCTAATTCTGCTTGGAAAAGCACGAAAGGGACTTTTCCAATTCGAAATAGGCGTGCAATCCACCAATCCGCAAACACTAGAAACTATACGCCGTACAACAGATACCGAAAAGCTATTCGAAAATGTCCGCCATCTAATGAAATTGGGCAACATTCACCTACATTTGGATTTGATTGTTGGCCTGCCGCATGAAGATTACGAGTCTTTTAAACGTTCCTTCAACGATGTGTTTGCCTTGCGTCCTCATAAGCTGCAAGTCGGTTTTTTAAAGCTGCTAAAGGGTAGCAGACTACGCAAAGACGCGCAAAAATATGGTATCGAATACAAAAAAAGTGCCCCGTACAGCGTTCTAAAAAACGACTTCATGGATTTTGAGCAAATTGGCCACATAAAAAAAATCGAGCACATGGTGGAGACTTTTTACACCGCGGCATTTCATGGCACGGTCAAGTTTATGCTTTCGCGGTTCCCGTCACCATTCGATTTTTTTGATATGCTGGCTAAGTTTTGGGAAAAAAACGAGCTTCACATGGTGTCTCACAAAAAGGCGGCTATGTATTCGTACTTGTACGAATTTGGTAAAAAGTATATTGAAGGAGAGCTGCACCCTGTCTGCGAGCTTCTCAAGTTCGATATGCTGCTGCAAGAAAACATTCGTACTTTCCCCCCGTTTATAGCCGCGTATTACCAGCCTGATAACAGGCAAATAACCCGCACCACAGGTGTTCATATGTTCGATTACAATATTTGCGAGTGGTTAGAAAGTGATGCGCCATTTATTAAAAAACAAATAAAAGTGGAGTTTGACTATTCTTGTGCGGTAGATGATGGACGGTATAAGGCGTAACTTTTGACGTAAAAATGTTGTAATTAGTATAAATTTGGCATATTATATATGACATAATTGAGAGCAAATATCAGGAGGGGATTTAATGTCCATAAAACAAACCGCAAAAACAGCGGCAAAAGGCGCGGCAAAACGTGCCGTAACAAACAAGGTTTCAAGCATTGGTAAAAAAAGAAAGAAAGGCCAGAGGATCGGGCCTGGCAAAATAATTGTACTTATTCTGCTGCTTGTGGTAGTTGCGGCGGCGGCGTGGTTTTTTTTGCCTCAGTTCTTGGGCGAACCGGAAGTTGTACAAGTAGACGGGCCACCTGTAGTAATAGCTGCGGAAGGCGAAGTAGTTGTAACTTTTATAGACGTAGGGCAGGCGGATGCCTTTCTTATTCAGGCGGGTGAGCAAATAATGCTTATAGACGCAGCCAGAAGACCCGGGGACATTGTACCGGTTTTACATGAAATGGGCATAACAAAAATTGATATTGCGGTAGGTACTCACCCTCACGCAGACCATATTGGCGGCATGGCAGGTGTTATAAACGAGTTTGATGTAGGTCAAATTCTGTTGCCGGATGCCGTTCACACAACACAGTCGTTCCTTCGTATGATGGATGCTATTGAGGAGCATAATGTGCCAATGGATATCCCATATCAAGGACAGCGGTTTCAGCTTGGCAACGCGCATTTTTATGTTGTCGCTCCAGAGGACGCGGACGAAACAATAACCCGTGGTGGCGATTTTAACGATGCGTCTATAGTGGTACGGCTGGTGCATGGCAACACGGCGTTCTTATTTACAGGCGATGCCGAGCATCCCGCGGAACGTCAAATGCTTGCCAGCGGGCAAAATCTTGGCGCTTCGGTAATGCTTGCGGGACACCACGGCAGCCGCACTTCTTCTTTGCCGGAATTTGTAGACGCGGTTAACCCAGAAATTGCGGTAATTAGCGTAGGTGCGCACAACAAGTACGGTCACCCTCATCAAGTAACGCTGGATACGTTTGCAGAGCGTAACATACCCGTGTACCGCACGGACGAACTGGGAACTCTGGTGTTTGTGTCAGATGGAAACACGGTTACAAGGAGATATTAAAATGCGTCACAAGCCGACGCTGCGCATAAGGAGCAAAACGCATGGAAAAGTGGGTAATAGACCGTTTTGAAGACAACGATTTAGCGGTTCTCGACTGCATAAACAGGGAAGAAACCCGAGATATCCCGCGAGGCGAGCTGCCAACGGGTGCAAGGGAAGGGCAGGTACTGTTTTTCGAAAACGATACATGGGTTATCGACCACGAGGAAACCGCGTCGCGCCGCGCTATGATAATGGATCGCTTTGCTAAGCTCAAAAAGAAATCGCTCGACAGAAGACAGAGGGGGTGAAGCCATAAGTTGCTGTTTTGCTTTCTGCTTGGATGCACTTTGCAAAACAGCCGCTAAATGGCTAATATATGATTGAACTTTGGCCACCAATCAGGGACAATTTACTTGGGTACGACATGCTTATCATCCTTGTGGCACTGGGTGCGGCAATTTATCTAAACTTTGTACTACGCCACGCGGATATGATATATCGTAAAATACATACCCGCGGATACCTGCCGGACGATGTATACGAAAGCGAAGCAAAGCCGCTTTCGGTATCGGATATAAAACGACTAAAGGACGATTTGCGAAGGATGCGCGAGGCATCGGAGAAGTATTATTCAATGTTTATAACCTTGTCGGGGGTGTTTCCGTTTATGGGGATTCTTGGTACGGTTATCGCGCTTATTCCGCTTGTGCAGTACATGGATAATATGCAGCAGAATTTCTATGTTGCGTTAACATCTACCCTATGGGGGTTAGTTTTTGCCATAATTTTTCGCATATTAGACGGGGTGTTGTCGCCAAAGATAGACCGCAATACCCGCGGCATAGACGATTATTTGGATAAGCTGGAGCTCAAACTGGTTGAACTAAAACGCCCTGCCGAGGGTACCGTATTATGAGAAGAAGGAATACCGTCCTAGAGCTGACACCGCTCTTGGATGTTATTCTGGTGCTGATGTTCTTCATTTTGGTGCAAAGCGAAGGGCGTGTGGATGCTGCTTATGAAGACGCTAGAGAGACATTTGCCATAGAAATGGAAAGCTATAAAGAAGCCTTTGAGGCAGAGCTTGCCGCCCGTGATGTTGAAATGGTAGAACTGCGGCAAAATGCTGAAGACTTTGAGGCATTACTGCTTAGTTTGGAGATGGACACTACCGTGATTTTGGTAAGCTTGTCGGCGGATACAAACAACGTTAATGTGCGCCGGGTTGTAGTGGAAACCGGATATGCCACAACCAGTATCCCATTAACTTGGGACAGGCTTGCCCGCGACAATTCTGCCCTAGAGCTTAACGCCGCGATAGCCGATGGCATAGGCGCTTGCGGTGCGGCAACATTTATCGTGTTTAGGTACGAAGGTACACGTATTTTTGACGAAGATCATAGGCTTATAGGTATGGCGATACACAATCAGCGGCTTAATAATCCGTCGGTGTTTTTGGTTGAGATGAATGTGGGTTAAACATCACTCTCTTAAAAGCCATAAAAACAATACAGATTGGAGACAGATAAAATGGAAAAACCAAAAAAGAAAAAAAAATATACAAAAACAAAAGTAGCTTGCGCGTGTGCCGCGCTAATTGCGGCTGCGGCGTTTATGTTTGGCGACCAGTTTGGCCTGCCCAATATCGGTAGTGATGGCGGTGCAATAGGGTTACCCATGACGCAGCAACCACCACCGGCTCCACAACCCGAACCACCCCCGGTGGAAGCCCCGGCAGCCCCGGTAGATGTTGCGGCAGAGCCGGAGTTGCTTATACGAGTATACGGAGACCAGGTTTTCCATGGCGAAGGCTCTGCCGTGGTGTTGACCCACGACCAGCTTAGAGACGTCCTATTGGAGTGGCCGGAGCATTCTTGGACATTGCGTGGTGAGCGTGCCATTCTTGATACCATTGAAGGTGTGCGGAATGTTTTCCGTGAGGTTGGTGTTAGTTTTGCGGAGGTTGCCGGGTAGTATGGTCATTGTTAATTAAGTTATGTTTTTCCAATAACTCCACCAACGCAGGCTTAAACGAAAACTCTTCGATAAGCCTTTGTACAGCCTCAAGCGCGGACGGGTTCTTCTGTCCGCGTTTTGCGCGTATCATTAAGTTTTTTGCGGTATGTTCCATTGCGGTAAACTCGATTATTTGTGCTTTGTACCCGACATGTTCCAACAGTTTAGCGCGAATTGCGTCCGTAGCCAACGAGGCAATGCGTTCTTCAATTATCCCGTAATCCGAAAAAATATCCAGCTTGTTTGGTTTCATTTGCTTGCGCAACTCATGTTGGCAGCATGGAACGGCATAAATTAAATCTGCATTCCAGCGGATTGCGTTATACAACGCGTGGTCGGTTGCGGTATCGCAAGCATGTAGGGATATTACTATGTTAAAACTATCTGCCTCGCTCCACTGCCGAAGTGGCGGCGCGGTTTGGCTGCCTATGTCACCCCGTTTAAAAAACAACGATTTGTATCCGTATTTTTGTGCTGCCGCGGTGCATGTTTCTATCACATGCTCGTTTAAATCCAGCCCACAAATGTTAATTGGCACCTTGCGTACCTGCGTAAAATAGTGGTAAACCAAAAAAGTCAAGTACGACTTGCCGCAGCCAAAGTCGATAATGTTAATTGGTCGGTTGATGTTCTTTGTCTCGTCATCAACAAGTTCTATAAATCGGTTAATTTGTTTAAACTTATCGTGCATCAGTACTTTGTAATTTTTTGAAAACACGCCCATGTCTACAAGTGCTGGGATGTGTTCGCCTTCATTTATAATATGGCTTTTTTGTTTGTTGAATGTGCCGGCCGCAAGTTCGGGCGGCTTTGTTTCATTTGCCTTTGAAGAACGCAGCACTTTACCCTTTTTAGTATACCGCGCAGAATATTCTCGCTTGCCGTCCCATGCCGTGTATTGCAAAAATTCCGCGCCAAAAAAGCCCTCTACAAAGTTGTCCACTTCGTAAAGGTCAAAATTTTTGTGAAAAACCTGCTTTGTTGTAAACATGCTTGCCTGATATTTTTCGCCACCTAGGATTATTTCTATGCGAGAGTATCGGGCATTTTTTGTTGGGGCAGACAGAAGAATTTTATGCATCATCGATCTCACCGCCTACAATAAGTGCTATCAGTTCAAGTTCCGCCGCCTCTATACAGCTGGTGCTCATGTCTACTTTGCCGTCGGGTAAAAACTCCACGCCTTCTTCTTCCAATATAGCCTTGCGCATTTCGGCATAGCCGCCGCCGGTTATGGTGCCGTCTGCCATAACCACCCGCTGCCAAGGTATATTTTCTGCCGGGCAAACACGCATGGCTCGCCCCACTTCCCGAGACGAACGCGGGCGGCCAAGGGCAGCGGCAATTTTCCCATAAGAAACCACCTTGCCTTGCGGTATTTTTTCAACAATGGCGTAAATCTGTTTGTAAAATGGGTTCATAAACTACCTCATATGAATTTTTCGAGTTCAAACAGCTTGCGTATTTCGTAAGTGGGTGTTGTTCCCGTATTATTATCAATCCCATGCAAATTAAACCAGCATGTATCAATGCCAGCCATGTTTCCGCCTGCGATATCTGCCGAAAGTGAATCGCCCACTATAAGAATTTTTTCCTTTGTAAAAGGAATGTTTGCAAGCACATGGTCGAAAAATCCTTTTGCGGGCTTGCTAAAACCGATAACCTCAGAAATAAAACTATCCGATATGTACGGATGTATGGCCGAATACTTCGCGCGTGCCGTGTGACACGCTAAAAACCCGTTGGTAATAATAAAAATATGCTTGTTGTTAGACATTATACCGCGGCATATTTCAAGCGCGCCGTCAATTAAAACCGCGCTTTTGCCAAGTTCGTACTGATATCGCGCGTCAAATGCCGCCGCGTCAAGCTTTGCGCCAATCGTTTCAAAAAGTCCGTTAAAACGTTGTATTTGCACTTGATCGTACGATAATTCGCCTCTTTCAAGGGCCGCCCAAAAAGGCAGCCCCGCGTCAAAGAAATCCGCTGGTATATTATCGGAAAAGTCCAGCTTGTTTTCGGCAAACATAAACTCAAGCGCGGCCGCGCTGGCTTTGTTAAAATCATAGAGAGTGTTGTCTGCGTCAAACAAGAAAGCGTCGTATTTTTTCATATTCATATTAATTAGGTACAGCCGTAGCGGCACCGCCGCCAAACAACTGATATCCAAACACGCCCCATTGTCCGCCAAGATAAAATCCCGCGCCCATGCGGGTTAGTTGTGGATGCAGTATATTTTCTCTATGATCCGGGGACTCCATCCAGCCTTGTACCGCGGATTCTGGAGTCCAGCGTCCCGCTATTCCGTTTGCGGCTCTTGCGGCAACAACTTGGTCGCCAAAAGCATCTGCCGTTCCAAAAGAACCGCCGTATGGCCCCACATTGTGGATAAGAGCTGTATTTAAGTTGGACATAGTTTGCGCATAAAAACGCGCCGCCATCATTAATGTATGGCAAAGCTCCAGTGGTGCCAAACCGTGGTTTGCTCTTTCGATATTGGTGAGACGCACAACCTCAAGCTCGAACGCGGTTGCTCCGGTGGTATTGTACTCGTTTATCCATGCTTGTCTTTCCGCTGGGGTAAGCTGGCGGTTTGTAATTGTTATCCCCGACGAGAAGAATGCAGACCCTTGCTCGGCGGCGGCAGGTGGTGCGTCTGGGGCTAGTGGGTCGTTTGAAGAGCCAGCCGGTACGCCCGGCGCGGGAGGCGGATCTGTTCCGGGTGGTACGCTCGGGAGTGCTTCGCCCGGTGGTAGCTGTCCCGGCGAAAGGGGCTCGGTGGTTATTATTACACTGTTGTTAACCCAGTCTACTTCCGCCCCCGTGGCCGCGGCGATAGCTCTAATTGGCAGCATAAAGCGTTCGTTTATAATTTGCGGCGGAACTTCGGGAAAATTAGGTTCGCCGTTTATAACAAAAAACGCGTCTCCGATCCTTATAGTAACAACATCCCCCGGACGGGTCAAAATTGCTGTGCCTGTGTCCTCGTCCCAGTCTACGGTAAAACCCATATGTTCAAAAACACCGCGAACAGGTACAAGAGTGCGATCATTAACGATAATTGGCTGAGCATCATCAAAAACCACATGTTGCCCATCCACCAAAACGGGAATATCAGAACTTGCCATAACGGGTAAAACTGTTGCCAGTGCGATAACCGCACATAGCAGTACTGTAATAAAACGTTGCTTCATAGCTGCATCTCCTTTGATGTTTTTTTATAGTATAACAAAACATGTATTACAATACCACAGTAAATTGTGGTGTTTTTTATGATTTTTGTCCCCTTTGTTGATATTTGTCCACGGCATTGTAATTTCCGTTAAATCGCCCAGACTCAAGTCTCTACAGATTTCGGGCAGGTCTTATGCCCGCCTGTGCCGTTAAAGCTTAACGTTATGATCGCTTAACCTGAAATGACAATGATATTACAAATTAGAATGCCGTGGAATACCGGGATATTTGTCAATTGCTACCCTCGGTGCTATAATTCCATCAAATTGCTATATCAGCAAAGGAGATTTCGCCCATGACCCCTAAAGAAAGAGCCATTGCCGCGTTAAACTTGCAAACCCCTGACCAAGTTCCTACATTTGAGCTGGGCTTTACATTGGCACCGGAGATGTTTGGCATAAACTTATACCCGTCAGACCTCGGGCGCGAGGCCATAAAGCAGCTTTCTGCCGCGGATAAAGACAGGCGCCTAAACGAAGTTGCAATAGACATCGTAAGCGTATTTAAAGAGCTTGAATACTGCATTATCCCGGGGCATTTTGGGGCCGGTTACGTGGACGGTACATATGTTTCTCCCGAACGGAAATTTCTGTTTGAAAAAGTACGGGAGTTGGCGGGTGGGCAACAAATGCTGGGTTATCCGGCAGACGGAACTTTTGCCATTGCGGGCAGAAGCGCGATACAGTCCTTTGCGTATCGCGCCGTCAATGACCCCGCGGGACTTCATGCCGAGGCTCTGCAGCGTATGGATATAGCTATAGAACGTAATAAAAATCTTGCGGAAGCCGGAGTGGAAGTGGCTTTTCTTACCGCAGATTACTGCGACAACATGGGTCCGTTTTTGTCGCCGGAATTGTTTGAGGTTTTTATTCAGCCATATCTAGCTAAAATTATTGAGGAATGCAAAAAAGCAGGCATGTACACCATCAAGCACTCGGACGGAAATATCATGCCTATTTTACGTCAATTGGTGGACTGCAAGCCTCACGCACTGCATTCTCTTGACCCGGCGGCGGGAGTAGATATCAAAGAGGTCAAGGCTTTGGTAGGACACAAAGTAGCCTTGTGTGGTAATGTAAGCTGCACGGCCTTGCAATCCGGCACAGACGAAGAAGTAATCGCCAGTGCGGAATACGCGCTTACTCATGGTAAGCCCGGCGGCGGTTATATTTTTTGCACCAGCAATCTGCCGTATCGGGGAATGCCGCCTCATCGTTATCATATGATTTTGGATGTTTGGCAGCGTATGCGGGACTATGGTAATACAAATTCAACTGGTGACCCACAGTCACCAGTTGACTAGGAGGTTTCCCATATGCGAGACGAAATAAGAGCGACATTGCGGAACTGCCAAAGTCTTTTTGGTGCAGATGCGTTTCTGGCACCCACGCAGTTTACAAAAAAGCTACTGGCGCAGCTTCCCAGTGCCGCAGTCGAGTTTGCGCCAATGATGGTTATAATTGCCATTGGCGGGATGGACACATATTCGCGCTTGGTAAACTCAACATCGCGCAATCGCGCAACAGATGTAGATAACCTAACGCGAGAGATGCACAAGCAATATCATATCAACGCGGCAACTGCAAAAATAATTGTGGAGTCTATAGCCGAGCTGCTGGGGTACACTCCTGTGGTTGATGATGTTGAAGAAATACCGCATGCTTTCGCGTCGGCTGATATCGGGAACGTTTTGACCTTTGGGGACTATGAGTGGCGCATCCTAGACAAACAAGACGATAAATTGCTGCTGATAAGTGAGCATATCTTAGAACAGCGGGCTTACCATCCATGCTATTCTGGCACAACTTGGGAAAACAGCGCGCTGCGTGAGTACTTGAACGGCGAGTTTCTGCGTCAGTTTACTCAGGAAGACAGCCGCAAAATAGTGGAAACAAAAATCACCAATCACGATAATTTGTGGTATGGCACTACTGGCGGCAACGATACCTTCGACAAAATATTCCTGCTAAGCATGGAAGAAGCAGACCAATATTTTGGCAATAGCGAAGACTATCTAAATAAGAGTCGAAAAAAATACAGCAAGGGTACTTGGATTGCCGATGACAGCGGCTGGATTTTGGCAAACAGCCACGATAGCAGCCGCGCGGCAAAACACAAGGGTGCGAATACGTTTTGGTGGCTGCGTACACCCGGCTACAGCGATTGTACGGTTGCTTATGTAAGTACTACGGGTAATATTGCTGTAAATGGAGATAGGATATGTATTTTTCGTGGTGGAATGCGTCCTGCTTTATGGATGAGGTGCTAATCGTGTCGCTAAGCAAATTCGTAGGCCGTCACCACCCCGGCACTCCGTGCCACCCCTCCAAGGAGGGGAATAAAAGCCCCAATTCCCTTCCTTGGAAGGGTGGCGCGAATGCGCCGGGGTGGTGACGGCCTGCAAATTTGCCTAGCTTAACGACATTAGGTACAATGCCTCATAAAAAACCCATGCCACAGTATAACAATAATTTTAAAAAGCCCTAAAAACCCAAAAGCAGGATAAACATAGGCAACAATATTGGAAAATCCTACATGCGAAAACACAAGCCCGATTATACAAACCCCTGCCGCAACTATGAATTTGTTATAAGATTTCAACCACTCTGTAACGGCAAACGCATTGCATGCGGCAGTGGTCATTATAGCAGACATCAAAACAGCGAGATAAAACAGCCTAAAACTTGCGCCATGGTAGGTTGCTATGTACAAGAACGGGATTTCGAGAGAGATGACATTTCCGTAATGTAAAAAGAGCGGCAGTGCCATGCATATCCCAAGTAGGGTAATAACTCCGCCGCCTAAGAGGCCGCCTATCATGGCGTCTCTTTTTTTTGTTGCCATTTCTGCCGTGGCAGCAAGAATGGGAACGCCGGTAACCAAATTATACGAAGCGTAAATTACCGCGGACAAAAGCCACGCCATACCAATATTCCTGCCCGAAAGCATTGCAAAAGTTGGACTTGTATGCGCAAAAAATGAATATAGTCCGATAAAAATTCCGCCTAAAAGCATAAACGGTGCCAATATTACATTAATTCTGACCACACCGGTAAGCCCAAAACACAGCACAAAGAACACTTTGGCGGCGATAACAAACGCACTTACCGTAAACGGTACACCAAAAGCCTCTCGTCCTGTAGCTCCTGCTCCCGCAAGCATTGCTACAAACAAGCTAAATAGGAATAAAACCACCATGCCTTCCATTACACTACCCAATTTTGAACCGAATAGGAGGCGCATTAATTCGTGATAATTTCTAACACCTTCGCGACGGCAAACGCGCAAAGCAGCCCAGCCTGTAAGCGCGAAAAGCACCCCCGCTACAATAATTCCCAGTAGCCCAATGCGCCCAAAGCCGACAAAATACTGCATTAGCTCCTGCCCAGAAGCAAACCCCGCGCCTAAAAATACCGATGCGTATATGGCAGCTATTTTTAACCCATTTGAAATTTTCATAAAAAACACCTCCATACGAATTGTATGAAGGTGTATGAAGAATTATTTTTTATTTTGACAATTGTTTAAAATGTTACAAATCTCAATCAATTATTTTTTGATACATATCAATATACTCTTCAGCTGCTTTATCCCAAGAAGAGTCCCGCTCCAGAGCATTTTTAACCACGGTATTCCACTCTGGCGTGTCGTAAACCGCTAGGGCTTCGCGCATGGCCCACATCAGCCCGCTCGCAACATAATCTTCAAAAAGAAACCCGTTGCCCTTACCCGTTTCGCGGCAAAAATGCTGTACGGTATCCGCCAAGCCGCCTGTTTTGCGCACAACAGGAATAGTCCCATGCCGCATGGCAAACAACTGCCCAAGCCCGCAGGGCTCAAATACCGACGGCATCAAAAACATATCCGACCCAGCATAAATACGCTGCGCCAGTGTCGCGTCAAAAGTAATATTGGCACTAACTTTTTGCGGATGGTGATGGGCATAATGTCTAAACATGTCTTCGTAACGTCCTTCACCGGTGCCTAAAATTACCAGTTGAATATCCAGACTCATAAGTTCGTCCATTATAATGGAAATTATATCAAGTCCTTTTTGTTCTGCCAAGCGGGTAACCATGCTAATTACTGGCGCGTCGCACACCGGCAAACCAAGTTCTTCTTGCAGGCGGGATTTGTTTACGCGTTTGTTCTCAAGAGAATTTTTGTCGAAGTTTGCATATATTCGATTATCTGTGGCGGGGTTGTTTTCTATAGAGTCTATACCGTTGGTTATACCGTACAGTTTGCCTTCGAGCGCACCACGGCGGTACAGCAGGCCGTCCATCCCATACCCGTACGCTGGTGTTTGAATTTCCGCGGCATACGTTTTGCTAACGGTGCTTACCGCGTCCGCGTGCATGATACCCGCCTTCAAAAAGCTGACTTTGTCGAAAAATTCCAAGTCTCCATTAGTAAAGTACCCATCGTTAAGCCCGATGTCCCATAATATTTCTCTCCCAAAAACGCCTTGATAGTTTAAATTGTGAACGGTTAGAAGGCTTTTCATTTTGGAATAGAACATGAACTCCCGATAAATATCGCGCAAATACGTAGGGCCTAGCCCCGTGTGCCAGTCGTTAAAATGCAAGATATCCGCCTGAAAGCCTATATGCTGCAAAAATTCGATAGACGCTTTTGTAAAAAAAGCAAACCTTTCGAAGTCGTCGTCATATCCATAATATCCGTCACGATTAAAATAATGGTCGTTTTTGATAAAATATACATTTCCCAACGCCAAAACAGTAGTCTCCTGCGCCCGCCACGAAAGATGAACCGTAAAATGGGCAACTTCCTTCGCGTCCGCAATCAAATGCGCGGGAACGGTTTTGTACAATGGCAGTACAACGCGAACATCCGCACCTTGGCCTCTTAACGCCTGCGGCAGCGACCCTGCCACATCTCCAAGCCCGCCGGATTTTGAATACGGATTAACTTCTGTGGCAACAAATAATATTTTGAGCTTTTCTGTCATTTTTACCTCCTAAGGATCAAGCGGGAACGCTTGCGTTCACACTTAACCTCCATGGGTCGTTTGCTTCGCTTTCCCAACATTATAGTAGTACTTTTCCGTGTTTAAAATCCTTGATGCGCATCAAAGATTTTAAACGAGGAAAAGTATGAATTACCTACCGAAGTTCGGCGGTTTGTGGTATATCTTGCGAAGGGGTTTTAAAGTTAAACCGCTATATTATAGAATGTAATGCCGCTTCGGGCAAGTGCAAAAAAAGCCACAAGATTTTGAGCGCATCAAAATCTTGTGGCTTCGTATTAATGTGTTAGTCCGAAATCTTAGCTGGATTAATTTTAATGCCGGGGCCCATGGTGCTTGCAAGGGTGATGCTTTTTAAATACGTTCCCTTGGCGGCAGCTGGTTTTGCTTTTACAACCGCGCCCATTAGAGTTTTGAAATTGTCTTGCAATTTTTCTGTACCAAAGGACACTTTGCCGATTGGTACGTGTATGATATTGGTTTTGTCCAAACGATACTCGATTTTACCCGCTTTGATATCCGCAATTGCCTTTGTAACATCGGCGGTAACGGTACCGGCTTTTGGGTTGGGCATTAGGCCTTTTGGACCTAGCAAACGACCTATGCGGCCTACAACCGCCATCATATCCGGGGTTGCTACTATTACGTCAAATTCGAACCAGTTTTCTGTCTGGATTTTTGATACCAGCTCTTCCGCGCCTACAAAGTCTGCACCGGCGGCTTCCGCTTCTTTTGCTTTATCGCCTTTGGCAAATACAAGTACGCGTACGGTACGGCCTGTTCCGTGCGGCAGAACTACCGCGCCGCGAACCTGCTGGTCTGCGTGACGGCCGTCTACGCCTAGGCGAATGTGTGCTTCCACGGTTTCGTCAAATTTGGCTATGCTGGTTTTTTGTACGAGGTCAATTGCCTCGTTTGTATCATAAAGCCTTTGCGAATCTACAAGTTTGGCTTTGTCTGTATATTTTTTTCCGTGTTTCATATATTTATCCTCCCTTAACCTTCTACGACAATGCCCATGCTGCGGGCTGTGCCGGAAACCATGCTAATTGCCGCGTCTATGCTGGCTGCGTTAAGGTCGGCCATTTTTGTCTCTGCTATTTTTTGAACTTCTGCCCTTGTGATGGTTGCCACCTTTGTGTTGGGGCCGGGGGTAGATGCCGCGGCATCCAAGCCACATGCTTTTTTAAGAAGATTGGCCGCAGGCGGGGTTTTGGTGATAAAGGAGAAGCTCTTGTCCTGATACACTGTTACAACTACGGGAATAATCATACCCGCGTCGTTTTTTGTGCGCTCGTTAAAGTCTTTACAGAAGCCCATCATGTTAAGGCCGTGCTGACCCAGTGCCGGGCCTACTGGTGGTGCCGGAGTGGCTTTTCCTGCTTCAATTTGCAGTTTTACATAAGCCGTAATTTTCTTTGCCATTTATTTTCCTCCTAGTGGTGATAGCGAGTAGTTTGTAACTCTCCCACGTGATTACATCCGCTGTAGGATGTGATAGTCTAGTTCTACTTGCGTTTCCCGCCCGAATACACTTAGTGTAATGGATACGGTTTTCTTTTGTGGATTAATGTCCGTAACCGTACCGACAGAGCCTTCGAACGGTCCTGTGATAATGCGTACAATTTCGTCAATTTCCAAATCCAGTTCAAACTCGGGCATTTCTATACCCATTGCAATAATTTCCTCATCTGTAAGAGGAACGGGTTTTGACGCCGGTCCTACAAAGCTGGTTACACCGCGAGTGTTGCGCACGACATACCATGTTTCGTCGGTCATTATCATTTTGAGCAGCACGTAACCCGGATAAATTTTGCGCTGTACGGCTTTTTTCTTGCCGTTTTTTACCTCAATCGTCTCCTGTACGGGAACCATGAGCTGCTCGAACAGGTGATGCATACCACGGTTTTCGATAATTTTCTCTATGGAAGACTTTACCTTGTTCTCGTAACCGGAGTACGTATGCACTACATACCATTTAGCTTCTTGTTGTGCCATACTAGCTTACCAGCTCGACAAAGCGGGAAAATGCCGCGCCAAATATACCGTCTACAATGGCGATATATATGCCGAAAATAAGTGACACTACCATAACGGTTAAGGTATGTTTTACTAATTGCTCGCGGGAAGGCCATACGATTTTTTTAAATTCTGCTTTGTAAGTGCGAAAAAGTCTTGTTAACCTGCCGGGCGAACCGTCTGCGGGCTCTTGTTTTTTTGCTTCTGCTTTTTTGTTTTCTTCGTTCATATCGCATACTCCTTTGGTGTTACTGTAGATTCTTACTTGGTCTCGCGATGCGAGGTGTGCTTGTTACAGAATTTACAGTACTTTTTGGTTTCCATCCTGTCCGGATGATTTTTCTTTTCTTTCATTGTGTTGTAATTGCGCTGTTTGCAGTCTTGACATGCCAAGTTAATTTTTGTCCGCATTCTTGTTCCTCCTTTCATTGAAATGGGGTACATTAAACACTCCAAAAAAACACCGTTTCCGGTGCCGATAAGAATATACCACAATTTCTAAGAATATGTCAAATTACTTTGACAATTTGTCCAAGATTTGTTTAAATTTATATACGTGATATCGTGATACGAAAAATTTCTATTGGGAGATGAGTTAACTGACCATATTTGAGCTATTGCTTTTCGCTTTCGCGCTTGCGATGGATGCATTTGCTGTTGCTGTTTGCATAGGGCTTACAAAACCTAATTTCCGTTTGAAGGACGCATTTGTTGTGGGGCTGTATTTTGGTGTATTTCAAGCTGTGATGCCGCTTATAGGTTATTTCGTAGGCGGAATTTTTTCAAAATGGGTTGCGGCTGTTGACCACTGGCTGGCGTTTGCGCTTTTGATGGTGCTTGGGCTAAAGATGGTTTGGGGCAGCTTTAAGAAGGACGACAAGCTGGAAAGGGAAGCGTCGCTTGCTTTTATGGCAATGCTGCCGTTGGCGTTTGCCACTAGTGTGGACGCGCTTGCCGCCGGGGTTTCGTTTGCGTTTTTGCAATTGGATATTGTACCTGCCGTAGCTCTTATAGGAGTTGTTACCTTTTTATTGTCGGCACTGGGTGTAAAAATTGGCGGCATTGTTGGCGATAGATTTAGATCAAAAGCGGAATTTGCCGGTGGTGTTATATTAATTGTGCTGGCGGTTCGTGCGTTGGTGGATGGGATTTGAGTATTTTGTCCGCAACCAAGTTATAAATGTGCATAAATAGGGGCTTGTGTCTCTTTAAAATAAACTCAACAAAGAGCAAAAGTGTGAAGAAAACACTTCACGCTAAATATAAGGATCAAATGGGAGCGCAAGCGTTTCCGCTTGACCGCTAGGAGATTAATAATGAAATCAGACATTCAAATTGCCCAAGAGGCAAAAATCCAACCGATTGCAGAAATTGGCGCAAAGCTGGGTATTGCCGCAAAAGATCTTTCGCCATACGGGCACTACAAAGCAAAAATTTCCGCAAACTACAAGTCTGGGCAAAAATCACCCGCAAAGCTGATTTTGGTAACGGCAATTAGCCCAACTCCGGCTGGCGAAGGCAAAACTACCACATCCGTCGGTGTGGGCGACGCACTTGCCAAACTTGGGAAAAAAGCGGTAATTTGCTTGCGCGAACCATCACTTGGGCCGGTATTTGGCGTAAAGGGCGGTGCCGCGGGTGGTGGACATGCTCAAATTATTCCAATGGAAGACCTTAACCTGCATTTCACTGGAGACCTTCACGCAATAACCACCGCGCACAATCTGCTTGCGGCACTGCTTGACAACCACATCCAACAAGGCAATGTCCTAAACATAGACCCGCGCCAAGTAACATATCGCCGCGCAATGGACATGAATGACCGTCAACTGCGTTTCCTAACCAGCGGAATGGGCGGCAAGCCAAACGGCACCCCTCGCGAGGATGGCTTTGACATAACCGCGGCGTCGGAAGTAATGGCGGTTTTCTGCTTGTCGAAAAGCTTGCCGGATTTGAAAGAAAATTTATCGCGTATAGTAGTGGCTTACACCTACGACGGCAAGCCTGTAACCGCGGGTGATCTAGAAGCGCAAGGCGCAATGGCAACATTGCTAAAGGAAGCGTTTGACCCTAACTTGGTACAAACGCTGGAAGGTACCCCAACGATAATACATGGCGGCCCGTTTGCCAATATCGCTCATGGCTGTAATACGGCAGTCGCAACCCGCCTTGCAATGGAGCTTGGCGACTATGTAGTAACGGAAGCCGGCTTTGGCGCAGACCTGGGCGCAGAGAAATTTATAAACATAAAGTGCCGCAAAATGGGGCTGACTCCGAGTGCGGTAGTATTGGTGGCAACAATTCGAGCGTTAAAATACCATGGCGGTGTTGAAAAAGCCAATCTTGGGCAAGAGAACGTGGAAGCGTTGCAAAAAGGCATCCCAAATCTTGCTCGCCATATCGAAAACATTACCAAAAACTACGGGCTGCCTTGCGTTGTGGCTGTAAACAAATTTCCAACAGATACTCAGGCCGAAATTGACTGCGTGAAAAAAGCCGCAAGAGAGCTTGGCGTAGAATGTGAACTATCGGAAGTTCACGCAAAGGGCGGCGAAGGCGGCATAGACGTGGCAAAAGCAGTATTGGCTATGGCGGAAAAGGAATCGCAATTGAAGTTTATCTACGACCTTTCTCAGCCGCTGAAGGATAAAATTGAAGCAGTGGCAAAAACCGTCTACCGCGCAAACGGCATTAGCCTAACCGCGGAAGCGGCAAAGCAAATCCGCAATTTGGAAAAGCTCGGTTATAAAGAACTGCCGATATGTATTGCCAAAACCCAATACTCTTTCTCAGATAACATGAAGCTGTTGGGTGCGCCTACAGATTTTACCGTTACAATCAGGCAGGTACGTTTGTCTGCCGGGGCAGGTTTTGTGGTTGCGCTTGCGGGAGATATAATGACTATGCCTGGATTGCCGAAAGTGCCGTCTGCTAACCATATTGATATTGACGAAAACGGTGTAATAACCGGGTTGTTTTAGTAGCGCGGTAAACTAAATCTGTGGGATTGGGGGGGCTTTAATTCCAGAGATATAAATGACACAAATAGTCTGTAGGGCGGCTAATAGTCGCCCGAGGCTCGCATATTTATTAGGATGTGTCCGAAAATTCGGCACAAGCGAATTTTCGAACACACCCTAGACAAAAACCTTGTATGATATGCGGCTTTGCGGGCGGCTACTAGTTGCCCCTACATTAATATTACCCTATAACCCCTTCATAATCTTATGTATCTTATACATCCTATCATCCAGCGCGGCAATTTCTTCCGCGCAGTCTACCAGCTCTTGGCTTATCGACTCAGGCACTTCGTTATCATATTTGTAACGCACTTTATGCTCCAATGTTGCCCAAAAATCCATTGCAGATGTACGTAGCTGTACTTCCACGGGGATGTACTGCATCGATTCCGACAAATAAATTGGCACTTCAATTGCAAGATGGTAACTGCGGTACCCTGAATGCTTTGGGCTTGAGACATAATCCCGCTCGTAAATAACTTTCATATCTTTTTGCCGCCGCAAAACATCCGCCATAAACGCGATATCCTTGGAATACGAGCAGATGCATCGTATCCCCGCAATATCGTACAGGTTTTTTCTTGCGCTGTCGGCGGTTATTAAAAAACCGCGGTTGTGCAGTTTTTGAGCAATGCTTTCCGGGGATTTTAGGCGGGCTGTTACATGCTCGATGGGGTTATTGTCTTGTAAATTTCTAAAATCGTCGAGCAAGATGTTTACACGCGTTTGGATATTTTTTAAAGCACAGTTATACAATACCAGATAGTTTTTTAGTTTATAGAATTCCTCTTGTGAGAATAATATTGACACAAATATCTCTCCTTGTAGGTCATTTTTACCAAAAGTAATTATAGCATAATAATCACCAATGAGAAAGGGTTTTTTCTATGCAAGATTATATAGTTCGCGCAACAGCTGGCGGTGGCAGTGTAAGAATTTTTGCCGCAAATACAAAAAAATTGGCATCTGAGGCGCAAAAACTGCACAAAACCACCCCAGTCGCAACCGCGGCACTCGGGCGACTTTTAACCGCCGCCGCAATGATGGGCGCAACACTAAAAAATGAAACCGATATTTTGACATTAGACATTCGCTGCGGCGGGCCGCTTGGTGGCATGGTAGTGGTTGCAGACCACAAATCCCGTGTAAAGGGCTATGTCCTAAACCCGCATATCGAATTGATGAAAAACGCCGCGGGAAAATTGGACGTAGGCGGCGCGCTTGGGCTTGGCGTGTTAACTGTAACTCGTGATATGGGGTTAAAAGAGCCTGTATCCGGGCAAGTGGAGCTTGTAACAGGCGAAATTGCGGAAGACATTACCTATTATTTCGCAACAAGTGAGCAAACGCCATCGTCGGTTGCGCTGGGTGTTTTGGTGGATGTGGATTATAGTGTAAAGCAGTCCGGCGGCTATATGATTCAGCTAATGCCTGACGCAAAAGAGGAAATTATTGCACATTTGGAAGAAATATTGCCAACATTTCCACCTGTATCTTCGTTATTGGAAGATGGCAAAACTGTGGAAGATATACTGCAAATGATGTTTGGCAACCACGACCTTGAGGTTTTGGAAAAAATTTATCCGGCATTCTCATGCAATTGTTCGCGCGAAAAAACAAAAAAAGCCCTAATTAGTATTGGGCTGGATGAACTTGAGCAAATTTTGGCGGAAGATAAAGGTGCTACACTGCATTGCCACTTTTGCAATACAGATTACACGTTTGGGGAAGGCGATTTGCAAGAGTTGGTTTCGTCGCTTAGTTAAGGGCGCGACTAGAATTTGAGTGATTTTCTTTCTTGTAAAATTATCCCTTATACAAAATCAATTGTTGTAGGGGCGATTATTAATCGCCCGCATAGGTAAACATACGCGATGCTTTAAAACGGGCGAATAATATTCGCCCCTACAACATGCAATAACGTGCATAAGGGGATAATTACGAAAAATTATTTTGTGGAGGCGGTTATGAAAATTGTAATGGCAAGCGACCATGTAGGGCATGAAATGAAAAGGGCACTGCTTAAATACATGCAAGGTCTGGGGCATGAGGTTGTGGACATAGGCCCCTTTGGCGGCGAGAGGGCAGAATACCCGCTTTACGGACGTATGGCGGCAGACAAGCTGGCGCGTGGGGAGTTTGACCGTGCGGTGTTGGTTTGCGGTACAGGGTTTGGCATTTCTCTTGCGGCAAACAGTGTTGATGGTGTGCGGTGTGTAAACTGTACAGATGTATATACTACTTATATGTCACGGCTACACAATAATGCCAACGCAATTGCGTTTGGGGCGCGGGTTGTTGCGGCAGAGTTTGCTATAAAATTGCTGGAAACTTGGCTTGCGACAGAATTTGAGGGCGGGCGACATGGCGAGCGCGTAGAAATGTTGGTTGAAATGGGACGGTTACCTCAAGCAGGCACATATGAGGTGGGATTATGATTACTTGTGCGGCACCGCCAAAAATCCACCCAAGCGTTTTATGTGCCGACCATGGGAATTTGCGCGGCGAGGTTGCAAAGCTTACAAAAGCCGGGGTGGATTATTTCCATGTAGATGTGATGGACGGTAATTTTGTACCAAACTTTGGCTGCGGGTCAGATATTGTTAAGCTAATAAAGCGGGAGACTAACGTGCCCATAGATGTGCATCTTATGATAGAAAATCCATCGCGGCATGTGAAATTTTTTTGTGAAATGGGTGCGGACATTATAACCATACACCCGGAAGCGGATAGGCAAGCGGCACGTACGCTTGCGGAAATACGCGAACTTGGCGTAGTGCCTGGTATTGCCATAAACCCCGGCACCTCTGTGGAAACAGTAAAAGAACTGCTGCCACTGTGTGGGCATGTGTTGGTTATGACGGTTAACCCGGGCTTTGGCGGGCAAAAATTTTTGGAGTTTACTATCCCCAAAATAAAGCGGCTTGGGGAATTGTCGCGAGAGTTTGGGTTTTCGCTGTGCGTAGATGGTAATATTGATGCAGAAAAGGTTGGTTGGCTAAAGCCAATGGGAGTTGGAAATTTTGTAGTGGGTACCGCATTGTTTAGGGACGATTACTTAGATGTGATTGAAGCGATTAGAAGAGTAAAGTGATGCCGGTTGCGTAAATTAAAAATGGTCAACAAGAGCGGCAAAAAAGGCATATAGGAAAGAGGCTTTACGTAAAAAGCCCTACATGTCTGGGAATATGTAAAATTCATAAACTCGTGTCCGCTGCAAAACGCCATCAGGAGACGGACTCTAATGATTGCTGGAAATGATTTGGTCTTGGGCATCAAAATTTGATATGCGGTATAGGTGATATTTTAGATGGCAATGCTGTAATAAAAACTAACACTGACAGTAAATTAGGAGCGATTTTTGGATAGCATCGCCGATTTTATAGTCGAAGCAAGAGAGGAATCCAATGTATTACCCCATTCAAGCACCATATATCTTGGACAAAGCCTTTTCTAGACATGTTTCCTACACTGAAGAAATTCCTGAATATCTCCAAGATTTTGTCATATGTTTTTGGGAACTGATTCGCCCACCTTGGGAGACAGCCGTCACAACTGTGCTTGCAGCCGATGGGTGCATAAACCTTGCGCTTCATTATGACAAAAAAAACATAGGCTATACTGGTATGAGTAAAACCGATTTTAATTTTACAATTCATTTGCCTGGAAGATTCAGAGGTGTGCGGCTCAAGCCGGGTGCTTTTGAGCAGTTGACAGGCTTGCCAGCGATATTGGCGATGAATCGGCTGCTTCACATCCAGACAGTAGATGCAAATTTTGATGCCGAGCATTTCTTCTCTCTTCCCTTTGCGCAAACAAAAACATATTTGACAGAATATATAGTGCGATTAACAAAGGATAAAACGCCCAATCGTTTCGTAACACTGTTTGACGAACTGAGCAACAAACCGCCATCTACAACGGCAGAGCTTTATGACATGCTACATTTTAGCCCCAGACAGTGTCAGCGGCTGTTTCAGAAACATTACGGCATGACACCGCAAATGGCACTTTCTATTCTTCGCTTTCAATATTGCTTGCACGTGATTTCTTCAAACAAAGCAAAGCCCAAGGATGTGTTAGAGGTGGCGGCATATTACGACCAATCCCATTTCATCAATGATTTTAAAAAGAGTATTGGCCTTACACCTTTAGAATATTTGCAAAATACAAAAGATGTCGCATATTTACAATAAAGCTCTCCTGCTTTTGAGGTAAGCTAATTGCACATCAAAAATATGAAAGGAGCATACTTATATGCTAATTACAACTATTCACTTTCCAGGTAACTGCGATGAAGCCATTAACTACTATAAAGGGGCCGTTGGTGCACAAGTGAACAGAATTGACTACTTCCGTGATGCCCCACAAGGCACTGTTGTTGAGGGATTCTCATTGCCAAACCATGTGATGAATGCAAGTTTGACGATATTTGGCAACGCAATTTCTATGACTGATGGGTTAACAGCAAAAGCTGAAAGCGAAAATTTCACACTTACCGTTTTTCTCAAAACTGCCGAAGAAGTTACATCTGTTTTTAACAAACTTGCAGATGGTGGACAAATAGTGGAAGCTCTTGAGCCACAATTTTGGACATCTCTAGCTGGTTATGTAAAAGACCGTTATGGCTTAGGTTGGAATATTTGCACAAGTGATGCATTAGGGTAAGTGTTAATGCCAATATTTTTATTAAGTGAAGTTGAAACAAAGCGCACTTAATAAGCACTTTCAAACTCACAGGGCAAAAGTGCGTTACGACTTGAGTATAGAGATTTTCTTAGGTTGTTTGTTGGGGTATATTTGTTAGTGACAGCGAGGTTGCACCGATTGAACGCAACCTAGTATTTATATTCGTAGATGATAGTATTTACTTGATTGCAGATGTTATTTTCTATATCGGCAAGATAAACACTTTGCCAGTGCGTAACTATAGAACAGATATTATTGTTGAGGGTATTGAAGATTCATATTGGGGAATTACATTTACTGATATTGATTTATCAGATTTTGATGTTGGGTGTATTGCTGAGATTAAATTTACTTTTCGGCCAAAGCATTATGCCGAGGTTTCTATAGGACAGACTTTCAAAATCATGGAGGGTGCAAACCAAGTCGGCGAAGGGAAGATTTTATTTATCGAAACGGAGTAGAAAAATTAGGTAAACGCAGAGAAATCAAGTGTCCCAAATAAGCAAACTACCGTGTAGTATACCATAAAGCCCCACAACGTAATTATTAAAATTATGAACAGTAACCCCACCAGCCCAGAGCAATCAACCGCTCTGGGTTATTTTTTTGCCAAATTCAAAATATCTTTCTCAAGTCCCTTGACATATGACTATAATCGAAAAATTTTTCTTTTTCATAAAAACTTTCATTTTTATATTCAACTGGTGACCCACAGTCACCAGTTGACAATCGCAACCTACCATTTGTCAATTCCCACTCCTCAATGCTATAATCATACTAATTTGCAATAGAAACATCTTTATCGGTGCACGACAATATGCCGGAAATCAGCAATTAATCGCATCGCCGACATAGATATTTCTATTTGAATTAGTATCACATCAAAAATAACCATCAAGCCCAAGGACGGTGCAACCATGAACCCCAAAGCCTTATCCACATTAGAATATCCAAAAATAATAGAAATGCTGCAAAGCCGCGCCGCGTCCCCCATGGGAAAACAACGCGCAAATCAGCTCGTTCCTATGACATATATAAATGATATAAAACGCGCCCAAAATGAAACTACCGCCGCTACAGGCTTGATTTTGCGAAAAGGCAGCCTGCCGCTTGGCGGGATATCCGATATAAAGCCAGCCCTTGCCCGCGCGTGGGCAGGTGGTACACTGCAAGCAGAAGAATTGATTCAAGTAGCCGAAAGCCTATATGTATGCCGTAAACTAATCCTGTATGGCAAGGAGACAGAAAACCCTTCCGGCCTGGCCCCGTACTTCGATGGGTTAACTCTGGCCGACCAGTTGGAAAACGAGATAAACCGCTGCATAAAACCAACCGGAGAAATAGCCGACAACGCCAGTGCCAAACTTGCGGAAATTCGCAGGACAATCCGCACCGCTCACGACAAAATTCGCGACCATTTGCAGGGTGTTATACATTCCGCGTCTTACAAAAATATGTTGCAGGACGCAATTATTACCATGCGTGGAGACCGTTTTTGCGTACCTGTTAAAGCCGAATTCCGCGGCAGCTTTCCGGGGATGGTGCATGACCAGTCCTCGAGCGGGGCAACGGTTTTTATGGAGCCGCTTAGCGTGGTGGAGCTTAACAACAAGATTAAAGACTTACATTTCGAAGAAAAGCGGGAAGAAGAACGTATCCTGCAAAAACTAAGCGCGCTGGTAAGCCAAGAGTCGGAAGCACTGTCGGCAAACTTGGAGCAAATAACGTATCTGGATTTTGTTTTTGCAAAAGGCGAATTGTCGCTTCAAATGGAAGCTACCGAACCGATTTTTAACGATCGCCGCTTTGTTCATATAAAAAAAGGCAGGCATCCGCTTCTTAACCCAGATACTGTTGTTCCCACGGAAATTTATCTTGGCGACAGTTTTCATATGCTGCTTATCACAGGTCCAAACACAGGCGGCAAAACCGTATCGCTAAAAACAATGGGGCTGTTCGCCTGCATGGGGCAGGCGGGGCTTCATATTCCCGCGGCGGAAAACTCGGAGCTAGCCGTTTTTGACGATGTTTTTGCGGACATAGGTGACGAACAAAGCATTGCCCAAAGCCTGAGCACATTTTCGTCCCATATGAAAAACATTGTAAGTATATTGGAAAACTTGAGCCCGAGCGCCTTGGTTCTATTGGACGAGCTGGGCGCGGGAACAGACCCAACAGAAGGCGCGGCACTGGCAATTGCCATTTTGCAACATTTGCGCGCGCGGCAAATCCGCACAGTTGTAACCACCCATTACAGCGAGTTAAAGCTATTTGCGTTATCTATGGAAGGCGTGGAGAATGCCAGCTGCGAATTCGACGTAGAAACTCTGCGTCCCACATATCGTTTGCTGATAGGCATCCCCGGCAAATCCAACGCGTTTGCCATAGCAAAGCGGCTTGGCCTGCCGGACGCAATAATAGACGAAGCCCGGGCCGTGCTAAGCCAAAAGGACATCCGCTTCGAGGACGTAATAACCGACCTCGAGGCAAGCAAGAAAGCCGTTTTACTGGAACAAGACCGCGCGGAAATTTACCGCCGCGAGGCAGAAAAATTGCGTCAGGACGTGGCTAAGCAAGAAGAAAAACTTCGCACTCAAAAAGAAAAAATTATCCAACAGGCAAAGCAGGAAGCCTTAAACACCGTACAGCAAGCCCAGAAGGAAGCCAACGAAATTATAAGCAAGATACAAAAAGAGCTGCAAAACGCCACCCAGCGCGAGCTCGAAGACGCAAAGCGCAAAGCACGAGAAAGCCTTGTGGGTTTGGCCGAAGGCATAGGCCCCATCGCAACAAAGGAATCGTTCCGAACCCCGCCGGAAAACCTGCGCCGCGGCGATAAAGTACACATACATTCGCTAAACCAAAGCGCGACAGTGTCTATCCCGCCGGACGCAAATGGCGAGGTGCATGTACAGGCTGGCATATTAAAGATAAAGGTACACATAGGCGACTTGTCATTGGAAGAAGAACAGGTTGCCCAAAAAGCAACACAAAAATTTAGTGGCAGCGGCAAATCCGGCAAGCTGAAATCTTTGCATATTTCCCCGGAAATAGACCTGCGCGGGATGCTGCCGGAAGAGGCCGTTACCCAAGCCGATAAATACTTGGACGACGCATTCCTTGCCAGCCTAACCAACATAACTCTAATCCACGGCAAGGGAACAGGCGCGGTGCGCAACGCCATCCACGCATTATTAAAGCGGCACCCTCATGTGAAAGAGTACCGCTTGGGAAAATTTGGAGAAGGCGAAGCCGGAGTTACGGTGGTTACGTTAAAATAGAAATTTAGGAATAACGAAGCCGGTTATAGCGGCGCGTGCTTGAAATCAACAATCACGCTGTCCGCTATTTTTTTTATTTCCGGCCAGTCTTTGGCAGAGGAATTATCGTACACGCCGCATACGGTCATACCAATGCCTTTCGCGCTTTTAACCGCCGCAAGAATATCTTCAAACACGATGCAGTTTATTGGGGTTTCGCCAAGCCTTTTTGCGGCCAGGAGAAAGATATCCGAGTGAGTTTTGCCGTGCGCAACCTCGTCTGTGGAGCATAGCGTATCAAATATATCATAAATGTTATTGGCACGCAGGGCGGGTTCATATAGCCGTGCTGGCAAGCTGATGGCTACCGCCAGTTTTGCGCCGCGGTTTTTTATTGTGGTAAGATATTCCTTTGCGTGGGGTTTTAGGGAGGCGTTTGTGTAAGCTTGGGCGGCCATGCTGTTCCATTCTAGTGTCAAGTCTTCTATGCTGTCAGGCAGGTTAAATCGACGGATTGTGTAGGCCGCGGCTTCTGCAAAAGTCATTGGCATTACGGTGGATATGTAGTTGGACGGGATAGCAATGCCGCGCTTTTCTAGGAACTCTATGTCTATGCGCTCCCATATATCCATGGAGTCGAGCAAGGTACCGTCTAGGTCAAAGATATATGCCGTAAACGAAAGCCGATTGGTAGTATTGTAATCCGGCTCTGCGACGCTAAGTACTTTTTTCATATTGGTTGCCCTCATTGTATGTGACTATTAGTGTACCGTTTGTAACTTTTATTCGGCTTTCTACCCCTACAAACTCGTTGCTTATACCAATAGGAAATGTGTTTGAAAGTGTTGTGTCTGAAAGGCAGTATTTCAAGCCGTTTACAGAAACACCTTCGGCAATATTGTTGTGGGAAAATATGGATATCATTCCTTCGGCACTAGCGGGAAAGGTGATGGTACTGTTGTGTATCGCCGTCATTACAACGCCGTCACCTACGAGATAGCCCCGGCAGCTTTGCCGCGCAAGCCATGCTATACATTGAATATTAGCAAGGGTGTGGTCTATTCTACCGCCTGTTCCACCATATATGTAAAAAATGTCAAATCCTTGTGAAATTCCCGCTTTTATGGCGGCAAGCATATCCGTATCGTCTTTTTCCTTGGGGAGAAACATGACATTTTCGCCCGAAGGCGGTGTGCCGATCGAGTCGAAGTCTCCGATAATTATATCCGCGGCAATCCCATGTGAGGCTAAATAGGAATACCCGCCATCCGCGGCAATAATAAAATCGTCCTGTCGCAGTTGCGGCAGTTGATTGTAATATTCTCCCGCTCCAAAGATGTGGCATGTTTTTTGGTTCATTGTTAGCCTCCAGTTAATATTTTAGCACAGTAAAAATATTACATGTTGCCAAATTGATTTCCGTAGCAATTGCGCACTTGCCTACATACCCATTTTTTATGTATACTAGTACAAGTGTAACATAATCACATAAAATCATCAAAAGCGAGGTGCGCATTGCAAAAGAATAATAAATTCGCCATTAATTTACGGCGGCTGATTGTCACAGCTGTGTTTCTATCGATATATTTGATAGTACGGCAGTTTTTTTCGTTTTACATACCGCTTTTTGGCGCAACAGGGATGCGGGTTGGAGTTGCCACAATTTTTTCCATTATGCCTGCGTTTTTGTTTGGCCCCATTTGGGGTGCGCTTGCCACAGGTCTTGGAGATGTTTTGGGCTTTATGATGCGCCCTATGGGGGCATATTTGCCGCTTATGACAGTTATTGCGGCGGGTAGGGGATTTTTGTGCGGGCTGCTGTGGCTATGGCTGCGCAACAGAGACGCAAAAAAAATTCGTATGGCCGTGCTTTTTGTAGCGTCGGTTTTGATAGCATTTGGTGTGGGGAATATGTTAATGCTTAGAGCAGACGGCATTACGCCATATTTCTACCATGGTGTGGATTCTTCTGGCATGTACTTTATTTCTCAGTGGCTTGTAGTGCGCACAGCAGCGGTTTCTGACCCCGCTGGTATGCTTTCCGAAATGATAACCACCGTCACATGGGGGCCTATTGGTGCGGGAATTTTTGGGCTGGTGCTTGTGGGGATAGATTACTTGCTTTCCGCTAAACTAAAAGGCGACTACAAAGAGCTAAACAGTATCATGCCGCTGCTTATTGCAATGTTGGTTAGCGCGTGGATGCAAAATACTTTAAATACGATATTGCTGCGGGAGACAATTATACCTGCGTGGAAACTGCTGCCGTTTGTAGTCGTGTGGCTGCCGCGGATTATTATCGCTACGGTTGCGGCAATGCTGCATTCATATTTTGTGGCGTTTTTGTTGGGTGTTTTTAAACGACAAAAATTTCCGTTTTTGAAATAGCCGAAGTCCTGAAAACTTCTAACCTCTAAAAGGAGCGTGTTTGCATGCCGCATACGGCATTATATAGGAAAAGGCGGCCGAAAAATTTCCGCGATGTGGTGGGGCAGCGGCATATAATACGCGCGCTGTGCAACCAAGTGGCTACAGGGCAGCTTAGCCATGCGTATTTGTTTTGCGGTACACGAGGGACAGGTAAAACTTCCATCGCGCGCATTATGGCACGTGCGGTTAACTGTACGGCTCCGCAGGAGGGTAACCCGTGCAATACTTGCGAGTCCTGTTTGGGGATTTTTGCGGAGCGTAATTTAGATGTCGTGGAAATTGACGCGGCTTCCAACAATGGCGTGGAAAATATTCGCGACTTGCGGGAAGAAGTAAAGTACCAACCCACGCAAGGGAAGTATAAAGTGTACATCATCGACGAGGTGCACATGCTTTCCACAAGTGCCTTCAACGCGCTGCTTAAGACACTGGAAGAGCCTCCCGCTCATGTAATTTTTATTTTGGCAACAACGGATTCTCAAAAATTGCCCGCAACAATTTTATCGCGTTGCCAGCGATATGATTTTAGACGAATTTCTGTAGAAGATATGACCGCCACGTTGGAAAAATATCTGCAAGAAGAGGGTGTCGAGTTTGAGGCTCGCGCGCTGGAATATATTGCGTACCACTCCGATGGGGCAATGCGCGACGCGCTAAGTTTGCTTGACCAGAGCCTTAGCCTTGGGAGTTCGCGATTGACCTATGAGCAGGTATTGGAGATGCTTGGCGCGGTGGATCGCGCATATTTGTTTAGCTTTACAGACGCGCTTTCTGCTTGCGACAGCAGTGCTGTTATGGATGTTATTGCACGCGCAATGGAAGGCGGGCGTGATGCGAGCCAGTTTGTTTCCGATTTAGTTAGACATTTCCGCGATGTGCTGGTAGCGAGTTTGGTGCGGGATACAAATGCTGTGGATTTCTCTGCGGAAATTGCTCAAAATTTGCGTGAGCAGGGTGGGCGTGTGCCTAGCCAGAATTTGATGGAGTATATCCATGCGTTTTCCGAGACATTGCGGGAAATGCGCTTTGCGCCTCATGCACGAACCGCGCTTGAGGTTTGCGCGCTAAAACTATGCGTTCCGCGTGCTGTTTCCTCTATTGCTGCAGTTGTGCCCGCAGTCTCTTCGCCGCCGGTTAAAGCACCACCACCGGTTGAAAAACCGCCACCAGAGCAGCCTACATTAAGAGCCAAAACGGGCATAACGCCGGAGGTTTTGGACAAAATCGCTGCAGGTTGGGACATGCTATGCGCAAGTTTCCCCAACCCAATGCGCTCCAGATGTGCCCAATGCGGCATGGAAAATAACGACGGTAAACTGGAGATAATAGCTACAAGCGATGCCATGCGTGACATAATAAAACCCAAAGAAGGCGCGATACGCGAAGCAATTGCGGAAAAATTTAAGCTGGACACACCGCCAAACCTTGCCTTTGTGGTGCGGGAAGCGTACAATAAGGTTAAACCGCAAGCGGTACCAATGGTGCGTCCGCCCGAGCCTGAGCGGGAGATGGAGCAACAGACCATTCCTGCGGACTGGTTAGCGGAAGCCGAGCCCTCTGTGACGGTGGAAGCGGTAGAAATGCCGACAGCGGCTCTGCGGGAACCGCCGTGGGAAGCCGCGTCTGCACCGGGAGCGTCCCCGGTTATAGAGCCAGCATCCCCCGGAGAGGACGATTGGGACTCTATCGGGGAAGAAATAGCCGACGACGAAAAATGGTAAGTATAGTATCTCAACAATTCTATCTAGGAGGAATATCAAATGCCAAAAGGATTTCAAGGAATGCCCGGCGGGGGCATGAACATGCAGCAAATGATCAAGCAAGCCCAAAAAATGCAAAAACAAATGGCAGAAATGCAGGAAGATTTGGTAAACAAAACGCTGGAAGTATCCGCAGGCGGCGGTGCGATTAAAGTAACCATCAATGGCGAAAAGCAAATTACCGACCTAACTATTTCACCTGATGTAGTGGACCCAGACGACGTGGAAATGTTACAAGACTTAGTAATTTCTGCCGTAAATGAAGCTATTCGCCAAATGGACGAAGCCGCAGGCGCGCAAATGGCAAAAATTACCGGCGGGATGAACTTGCCGGGAATGTTTTAGCATATAACACTAAGGAGCATCACAATGCAACCACATATATATGGCGGGCATGTAGCCCGCCTAATCGAGGAATTATCACGGCTACCGGGCATAGGAGGCAAGTCTGCGCAAAGACTCGCCTTTTATATTATTCACCTACCTGCGGAAAGGGCCGAATCGTTGGCGGAGTCCATTTTAAGCGCGAAACGCAATGTCCGTTACTGTTCGCAGTGCTGTAATTTAACAGATGCGGATCCTTGTCAGACTTGCGCCAACTCGAAGCGCGACCCCAAAACAATTATGGTGGTGGAAGATCCACGCGATATGGCCGCTTACGAGCGTACAAACGAATTCCATGGGCTATACCACGTGTTGCACGGCGCGATTTCGCCAATGCATGGGGTGGGGCCAAACGACCTAACTATTGCCGCGTTGCTAAAACGCCTGCAGTCCGAAGCTGTTGAAGAGGTAATAGTAGCCACTAACCCCAATGTAGAAGGGGAAGCCACTGCTCTGTACATCAGCAAAATCCTCAAACCCTCAGGGGTGCGTGTAACGCGAATTGCCCACGGCGTACCCGTTGGCGGCGATTTGGAATATGTAGACGAAGTAACTCTGTCTCGTGCACTGGAAGGACGCCGGGAGATTTGATATCGCCGCCAATATTTTGTAAGGATAGCTCTCAACACTTTTGTCGGAAAGCGACGTGAACATGAACATCTTTAACCGCTTATTGTCAACAAAATACATGGTAAAGCCCGAAATGCAAAAAGGTGATATCCCCCCAAGCCGCAAGGCCTACGGTAAGTCTCTGCGCATAGCCATCCCCGCCGTTATAGAAATGGTAAGCCTCGCCATTATGGACATGATTGACGTAATAATGGTGGGTGTATTGGGAGCATACGCCATAACGGCAGTGGGAATAACCAACCAGCCGCGGATGCTGGTTTTTTCTGTGTTTATGGCATTAAATATTGCTATAACGGCAATAATAGCGCGCAAAAAAGGTGCGGGAGAGATGGACGCCGCTCGAAGCTGCCTGCGTCACGGCCTGATCCTGAATGTAATATTGGGGCTGGTTGTGACCGCTCTTGCAATTTTGTTTGCGTACCCACTAATGCGTCTTGCGGGGGCGCAAACCGTTGTAATCGACGATGCCGCTTCTTACTTTACAATAATAAACTACGTGCTGATATTGCAAATTGTAACCGCTACAATTTGTGTAGCCCAACGTGCTATAGGCAATACAAAAATTACCCTAAAGGTTAACGTCGTTGCCAAGATTATTGGTGTTGTATTCAACTTCCTTTTGATAGAAGGCCGTTTTGGTTTTCCCGCACTTGGGGTAGATGGCGCGGCTTGGGCGCGGGTTATCGCAGCTGTTGTGGCTTTCGGCCTTGCCATGCATTCTGTTTTGCATAAAAATTCGCCATTACGCATTAAGCTTACGGATTATTGGGGTTTCGAAAAACCAATGATAAAAAGCATCGGGCGGCTTACGTCCAATGGACTGCTGGAGCAGGTTGGCCTGCGTTTTGGCTTTTTTGCCTATGCCCGCGTGGTGGCAGACCTTGGCCCAGAGGCCTTTGCCGCACATATTATAGCGCAGCAGGTAATGATACTTAGCTTTACATTTGCGGATGGTATTGGTGCTGCCACTACAAGCCTTGTGGGGCAAAACCTTGGCAAGCAAAGACCTGATCTTTCTATTATGTACGGTAAAATAGGGATGCGAATGGCTATTGTTTGCGCGCTGGTGTTGAGTGGGTTATGTGGTTTGTTTAGGTTTCAGTTTGCCGCAATGTTTGCTCCCTACGACCCTAATGTTGTAATTGTGGCGGGAGAGTTGCTGTTGATATTCGCGTTTGTCATGCCGCTGCAAACGGCGCAGCTTGTAATGGGCGGCAGCTTGCGTGGGGCAGGGGATACGCGTTTTGTAGCAATTACTATGCTGCTAACGGTTGGTCTTATGAGGCCAATACTAGGTTGGGGAATGGCATTCCCGCTGGGGCTGGGGATTGCCGGTGCGTGGCTGGCCATTATAATAGACCAGGGAGCGCGGTTAATAATGCTGTTTACGCGTTTTGCGCGGGGTAAGTGGGTTACAGCAAAGCTATAGTTACGTAGGGGCAGACCTTGTGTCTGCCCATCACGTGCGCGCGAATTCCGGGCAGACACAAGGTCTGCCCCCATTACACTGTGGCTGGGTTTGCATCAAAGGAGGAGTAAAAGTGAAGGGCTGCGACCTGCACATACACACAAACAATTCGGACGGTGCTGACGACTGGCAAACTGTTCTGCGGCTTGCCGAAGCCGCGGGACTTGCATGTATCAGCATAACCGACCATGATAACTGCGAAGTTTATTTTCAAATGGCTAATACCAAAAAATATTTTTCTGGGAAAATAATCCCCGGTATAGAAATGCAGGCGTACTTCAAAGGTTTGTCTATAGAAATTTTGGGTTATTATTTTGATCCGGTAAAAATGCGGCAGCTTTTATCTGGTTTGTACTTGTCGTTTGAACAGAAAAATATGCTGGAGCTAAAGCGTTTTTACGAAAAATGTCTCTCGCTTGGCATGATATTTCCAGCGGATATTGTGCAAAAATATGATCCAAGCACTTGCCACTACGCGATGGAACATTTGTATAATGAAATAAAAGACAATCCGCACAACGTAAAGCACATACCTGATGCGGAAAGTTTGGAATATTACAATATATTTTTCAAGCGGCATATATCTAATCCAAACAGCCTCTTTTACGTGAACGAGAGCGATATTGTACCCCCTGTCGATAGGGTGTTTGAGGTTATTCGCGAAGCGGGAGGCAAGGTGGTACTGCCGCATGTTTACCAATATGAGGAAAATACAGAGTTGGTTTTGCACGGGCTCGTTGATAAGCTCGATGGAATAGAATGCCATTATCCGTCATTTACTCCGGCACAAAGAGAGTATTTGACAAAATTATGCATGGAGAAAAATCTAATTATGACCGGCGGTAGCGATTACCACGGTGCAGGGAGACCGGGCAAGGTAGGGGAATTAGGGTTGTTGGGCGGTGACCTGCCGCTGATAAACTTTCATTAGCGATAAAATCAACTAGTGACTCACAGTCACCAGTTGATTTTTTTTATCTGCTAGGAAATTGCTCTGTACGAAACGCGCGCGCAAGCGCGCTTTATAGCGGTTTAACTTTAAAACCCTCTCGCAAGCTATAGCGCAAACCGCTGAATTTCGGAAAGTATTTCAACTTAATAATGGACAAAAGGCGTCCATTATTAAGTTAAAATACTATATTCTCCCAAACTCGAACAAATTTCGTACATGTTGTGGTTTTTTGTTGACTTTGGTGTGGTTTAATGATAGAATGCAAGCAAATCAACATGCAAGGTGGTGAATTGCTGTGGAGTTTGTTCGCTCTCCCCGTATCGATAAGCTAGTTAAAAACCTATACGCAAATCTCCCAGAAATCGAGCCTTCACGTGCGGTTATTTTAACGCGCTCGTACATGCAAACAGAAGCACTTCCTATTGTGCTACGTCGTGCACACGCATTTGCGGCGGTACTGGACGAGATTCCCATTGTAATTCGCGATCACGAGCTTATTGTTGGCAGTGCCACCATTGCACCACGTGGCTGCCAGACATATCCCGAATTTTCATTTGAATGGCTAGAGGCGGAATTTGACACCGTCGCCGGTAGAGTTGCGGACCCGTTTTACATATCCGAGCAAACAAAAGCCGCGCTGCGTGCGGTTCACCCCTATTGGAAGGGGCGAACCGTAAGCGAACTCGCGGCTAATTTCATGTCCGAAGAAAGCGCCACCGCTATGGAGCGCGGCGTTTTTACAGTAGGTAATTATTTTTACAATGGCATAGGTCATTTGTGCGTACAATATGATAAGGTGCTGGCCGTGGGATATGAAGGCATAATCGCCGAGGCACAGACACAGCTTGCCAATTGCGCGCCGTCAGACGCGGATTACGCGAGCCGCAAAAGCTTTCTTAACGCGGTTGTCATTTCTTGCGATGCCGCAATTAGATATGCCACGCGATATGCGGACCTTGCCGCAAAAATGGCGGCGGAAACATTGGATAGCGCACGCAAACAAGAATTGCTTAGGATAGAAGCCAATTGCAGAAATGTTCCGGCGCGGGGTGCCGGTAATTTTTACGAGGCGTGCCAGAGCTTTTGGTTTGTACAATTGCTGGTACAGTTGGAGTCCAGCGGGCATTCCATTTCACCCGGACGGTTTGACCAATATATGTATCCGTTTTTTGACCCAAACGCGGCGGAATTTGCACAGGAGTTACTCGACTGCATTTGGGTGAAATTGAACGACCTTAACAAATGCCGTGACGCGGTTAGTGCCGAGGGCTTTTCCGGATACGGGCTTTTTCAGAATTTAATCGTGGGCGGGCAGGATGTGAACGGCCTGGATGCCGCCAACGGGCTTTCCTATATGTGTATAGAAGCAACGCGGCGGGTGTTTTTGCCCCAGCCGTCGTTGTCAATTAGAGTACATAACGGTACGCCACACGCGTTGTTGCTAAAAGCGGCAGAACTGACTCGTACAGGTATTGGCCTACCCGCGTATTTTAACGACGAGATTATTATCCCATCTATGATGAACCGCGGCATTTCGCAGGAACATGCCAGGGATTACTGTATTATCGGTTGTGTAGAGCCGCAAAAAGGCGGCTACACAGACGGCTGGCATGACGCGGCCTTTTTTAACATGTGCCGCCCGCTGGAGTTAGTTTTCTCAAATGGATATGAAAAAGGCCAGCGCGTAGGCTTGCAGACGGGCGAAGTTGAAAATTTTGCGACATTTAACGAATTTTTTACGGCGTTTGAAGCGCAGATGGAATATCAGATTAGCCTATTGGTTAATGCCTGCAATGCAGTGGATGCCGCACATAGCACCCGCGCGCCAATGCCGTTTTTGTCGGCAATGGTTGCGGATTGTATGTTACGTGGTAAAACCGTACAAGAAGGCGGTGCGCATCATAACTTTACCGGGCCGCAGGGTTTTGGTATTGCTAATGTTGCGGATTCTATGTTTGCGATACAGAAATTAGTTTTTGAAGAAAAAAAATACACATTGGGGGACTTTAAACAAGCGTTGGCGGCAAATTTTGGCAAGCCAAGCAAGATGTTAATTGTGGATATAGTAGCAGACGTTATTTCACAAACTCGAGATAATAGAAACATCGAAAAGGTAAACATAGACATTGTCACGGAGATCACCCGCCTGGCTATCGAAGCCACAACCCCACCCCCGCAAATCCAGCAAACATTTGCGCAGTTATTAACAGAAATAGAATCTCTCCCCAAATTCGGTAATGACATAGACGAGGTAGACCGGTTCGCCCGCACTGCCGCTTATACCTACACCCGTCCAATGCAGCAATACAAAAACCCACGAGGCGGTATTTTTCAAGCGGGACTGTATCCGGTATCCGCCAATGTCCCACTTGGCGCGCAAACGGGAGCAACTCCCGACGGACGCCTAGCGGGTACCCCTATTGCAGACGGTGTTTCGCCAACGGCGGGTAAGGATATAAATGGTCCTACCGCCGCCGCTAACAGCGTAGCAAAGCTTGACCACGGTATTGCGTCCAACGGGACGTTGTTTAACCAAAAATTTCACCCATCAGCCTTGCAGGGTGCAAAAGGGCTCAACAGTTTTGTAAACCTAATTCGCAGCTACTTCGACCAAAAGGGAATGCACATGCAGTTTAACGTGGTAGACCGCGACACGCTGATAGACGCCCAACAGCACCCAGAGAGGTACAAGCACTTGATAGTGCGTGTAGCGGGGTACAGCGCGTTGTTTACCACGCTGGCTAAGTCCTTGCAGGATGATATTATTGGGCGGACAGAACAGGGGTTGTAATAGTTAGCCAAAACTTATTATATAAGGGTGATTTACATATGAACTTTTACGAGCTACATCTGAGCGCGAAAAACGTGCTAAACCCCAAGCGTCTTTCCAAAACAGTGGAAGCGGGCGGTGTAGGCGCGGCCATACTAACGGATAGCGGAAATGTATATGTAGGCGTTTGTATCGATACAGCCTGTTCGATGGGTTTTTGTGCGGAACATGCCGCGGCAGCATCAATAGAGTTGTACCGAAATTGGAATTGGCGAGCGAAAATGTTCCCTTATTCCGAAACATTTTTGCTCGCCCTCTTTCATTTCGGTACAACTCTAATGATAACAGTCGGCGAAAATATTATTTCAAAAGTGGTGGCGGTAAATTGGGAAGGGAAAATATTGCCGCCATGCGGACGGTGTCGAGAATTTTTAATTCAGCTTGCGGACGAGAATAAAAATGCCGAGGTTATGGTTGGAGATGGTTCGGTGGTATTGCTTAAAGACTTGCTGCCGTTTGGGTGGAATGTATGACCCACTTGCAAACCAAAGGCCGCATATTCAACATCCAACGTTTTTCTCTACACGACGGCAGCGGTATCCGTACAATCGTATTCCTAAAGGGATGCATCTTGCGCTGCCGCTGGTGCTGTAACCCAGAATCCCAACGGTACGAGATAGAAACCATGACCACCCACGGCAAAACGGAAACCATAGGCCAAGATGTAACCGTGGCAGAAATAATGGATACAATAGAGCGTGACCGGCACTATTACCGTCGCAGCGGCGGCGGGCTAACGCTCTCAGGCGGAGAGGCATTAGCACAGCCGGACTTTTCTCATGACCTACTGCGTGCCGCAAGCGAAAGCGGGATCCATACCGCAATAGAGAGCACCGCAATGGTTGCTTTTAGCGAAGTTGAAAAAATCCTACCTTATCTGGACGAATTTCTGCTGGACATAAAGCACATAAACCCCGAAAAACACGCGGAATTTACCGGCAGGAAAAATGACATCGCGCTGGAAAACGCAAAAAAACTTGCGGGCAAGGTTAATCTAGTAATCCGCGTTCCGGTAATACCTAGCTTTAACGCTACGGAAAAGGAAATCGGCGATATCGCAAAATTTGCGGCAAGCCTCCCGGGTGTAACGGAAATTCATCTGCTGCCATATCACCGCTACGGCGAAGGCAAGTACGCGGGTCTATCCCGCCCATACCCCATGGGAGATACATCCTCGCCAACCGATACGGAAATGGAAATACTCAAAACCGCCGTAACAACCACAACCAGCCTGCGCTGCATAATCGGAGGGTAGCCAATGGAAACAATAAAACAACGCATAATACAAGAGCTCGTCCCCGGCAAGCAAATTACCCTTGCCCATATTATAGCTAATCCTGATCCAACCCTATACACCGCGCTTTCCATGGAAACCGCACCGCATAGCGCGATTGGGATATTTACCGTTACGCCGCCTGAGGTGGCAATTATAATTGCGGATATAGCAATAAAGTCCGCGGGAGTACAGGTGGTGTCTGCCGATAGGGTAAGCGGTTCGCTAATTGTAACAGGTGCGGTATCGACAGTGGAATCTGCCGCCGCCGCGGTTTTGGACTATATAGGCAAATTTCTTGGCTTTGAAATATGCGGCATAACAAAAACCTAAATTTGAAAAAGGCGCATTTTTTATCCGAATAACGGCATATTGAAGGGAGCGATACATTTGAACATTCTAATAATTTCAGGCACCCCAAAAACCGATGGCATTACCCATTCCTTTGTAAAAACAGCGGAAGAAACCGCCGCCGAGCTGCAAGTTAAAGCCGAAACAATCCGCCTGTCTGGCATGAACATAACCAAATGCAAAATGTGTGACGATGGCTGGGGCATTTGCTTTAGAGAGCACAAATGCGTTTTTGGCGACAAGGACGGGTTTAACAGCCTGCAAAATAAAGTAAAAAATGCCGATGCTTTCATATATATAACCCCAGTATACTGGGGCGAAATAAGCGAAGAATTGAAAATTTTCGCAGATAAACTGCGCCGGTGTCAAGCCACTAAACAGTGGAATCCAAGCAAAAGCGAAGCTTCCTTTCACAAAGACAAACCAAGCATTGCTGTTGCGGTGGCAGGCGGCGGTGGCGGCGGAATAGTGTCCGCGTTTGCCGATATAGAGCGAGCAGTTTCCCAAATGGGCGGCGATAACTGGCCGCGGGAAAGTTCCGGCATTTTTGACTGGATTGGCGTAAACCGCTGGAACCAAGACTACAAGCGCGATGCTTTAAAAGCCGCGATTACAAAAATGGTAAAATACCACACCATGCCAAAGCTTTCCGCGGTAAAAGCACTGCCCGACTACAAAATTCAATTGGAATTCGACAACAATGAAGTGCGTGTTTTCGATATGACACCGCATTTGGACAAGCCGCGATATAGCGAACTAAAAGACGTTGAGCTTTTTAACAAAATAAAAATCACCGGCTTCAAAATTGAATGGCGGCCACTAACCGATATGTGTATAGAGGTACTTTACTCACAAAGTCAAAGGAGCGATAAAAAATGCTAAACGAATACGAAATCAAAAAGCAAATTTGCGAAGTAGGCAAGCGCATCTATCAGCGTAATATGGCCGCTGCCAACGACGGCAACATTTCCGTAAAGCTAAACGACCGGGAATGGCTTTGCACCCCCACTGGTGTGTCCAAGGGCTTTATGACCCCAGACTATATCTGCAAGGTTAACGCCAAGGGCGAAGTGATACAAGCCAGCGGCAATTTTCGTCCGTCGTCGGAGATAAAAATGCACATGCGTGTGTACGAAAAACGCGCCGATGTAAGGGCTGTTGTACATGCTCACCCGGCATATGCCACCAGCTTTGCAATAGCGGGGATTCCGCTTACGCAGCCGATTATGCCGGAGGCAATAATTTTCCTGGGTTGTGTGCCAATCGCGCCTTACGGACTGCCTTCTACAATGGAAATCCCCGATAATGTAGAAAAATATCTGCAGCATTACGACGCGGTTTTGCTGGAGTCTCACGGCGCGCTTACTTGGGGCGAAGATGTTTTGTCGGCGTATCACAAGATGGAGTCGCTAGAGTTTTACGCGGAGCTGCTGTACCACTCGAAGGTACTGGGCGGGCCAAAGGAATTGAGTCCGACGCAGGTCAAGCGGCTTTATGACTTGCGCAAGCAAATGGGC
>Ga0123352_10000186_pt1 | contig 75065 bp, 48 predicted proteins | sample TergutLab28metaG_FD_89700 | JGI IMG/M metagenome (GOLD analysis project Ga0123352, IMG submission 89700) | Labiotermes labralis P1 segment gut microbial communities from Petit-Saut dam, French Guiana - Lab288 P1 | ecosystem: Host-associated > Arthropoda: Insects > Digestive system > Gut ... | reverse complement strand
TTTTTTTCGCTAGACTAGGAAAAAGGTTCTTAGCGTACCCGAAGGTACGGTAAGGTTCTTTTGACGACGTATAGCGGAAAAAAGACAAGTTTTTGTTACTGTTTTGAGGGGATACGAGTATATCCTAAAAACCAAGTTCATCGCTATAATCACAGTCAAATTTCACATATGTTAAGATTGATAAATCTGTATGTGTAAGTTACAGCATGAAGATTGCGGGTCAAGCCCGCAATGACAGTGCTCCGGTTACGTGTTTTGACACTTCATGCGTTTGGCGTGTATTTCAACTGATGTGACATTGACAATAATAGGAATTTGATATACACTCATATTATATAGTTATACTATACAATCAAATAACTTATTTCGATTCCGTTGGGCTAAAGCTTTTGCCATGTCTGGCGGAACAGGGTGTTTATGGAAACGTAAATGCCTTCCATTGTGAAAAGGAATAGATCAGTTAGCTCTTGTATACTGCTTGAATACATCCTTTTTGGATGTTTTTTGTTTTTTGGAGGTAAGAATGTCTTCACAATTTACTCATTTTGATGATCATGGCAATGCGATAATGGTGGATGTAAGCCGGAAAGCAGCAACAGCACGCTCAGCTACTGCCGCCGGTAAAATACAAATGTCATCTGAATGTTTCAACACAGTAGCATATGGCAAAGTTAAAAAGGGAGATGTACTTAGTGTCGCACGTATTGCCGGGATAATGGCAGTAAAAAATACTTCGATACTTATACCACTTTGTCATCCTTTGCAAATTGAAAAAGCAAGCATCGACTTTGAGCTGCTTGAAGATAAAAATGAAATAAAGGTTTACTGTACAGTCAAAACATCAGGTAAAACAGGTGTTGAAATGGAAGCTTTAACAGGGGTTACAGCGGCTTTGCTAACTATCTATGATATGTGCAAGGCGGTTGATAAAGGAATGAAGATATTGGATGTTTTTTTGATAGAGAAAATCGGAGGTATAGCCGAGGTGAAGCTTTGACGGATTCTTTTGGGCGTAAAATTGAATATATTCGAGTATCTATTACCGACAGATGTAATTTGCGATGCAAATATTGTATGCCCGAAGATGTGCCATATGTTTCCCATCAAAACATCTTACGCTATGAAGAAATTTTATCTGTCTGCTCAATTATGGCAAACCTTGGTATAAAGATCGTTCGTGTAACAGGCGGTGAGCCGTTGTTGCGCAAAGGCTGTGTTTCATTTTTGCGCCTTCTTAAATCCTTACCCGGTATAGAACAGGTATCTTTGACCACTAACGCTACATTGCTTGCTCCTCACGTGGAAGATCTGGCAAACCTTGGAATTCATAGCATCAATGTGAGTTTGGATAGTATCACAAATGAAACTTACCACAATATTACCGGGAAAGATGCGTTTAAAAGTGCATGGAGCGGGATAGAAACGGCACTTAAATTAGGCATTAGACTAAAGATAAACTGTGTTCCGATTTTAGGTGTAAACGAATCAGAGATACTGCCGCTTGCATCATTAGCTCAGGAATATCCAGTATCTGTGCGTTTTATTGAACTTATGCCGACAAAGGCAAATGCATCGCTTCAGGGTATTTCTAGCGATGAAGTGTTTAATGTAATTTCTTCTAAATTCAATCTGTTTGCAGATAGCAACAGCAGCGGATTTGGTCCTGCAAAGTATTTTAAAGCCGACAGTATGAAAGGTAACATAGGTTTGATAAGTGCGCTTAGTGACAATTTTTGTTCAAGCTGTAACAGAGTTCGCTTAAGTTCAGAAGGATATCTTAAGCTTTGTTTACATCATGGGTACGGTATTGATTTGCGTGAAATGCTTCGCAAAGGCGTAAGTGATTCCGAGCTTACGCAAGCAATTAAAAATATCATTGCTAAAAAACCAAAAGAACATATTTTATATGAGTTTACTGAATTGACAAACATGTCAAAAATAGGCGGATAGGATGATTGAATGGGTATAGTTAAGGCTGTTTGTATAAGTGAAGTGCGGGGTGTTCAAAAACGCAGCGTAGGCTCCGGTTTTTTCAAAACAAGTTGGGGAATTGAAGGTGATGCGCATGGAGGCGATTGGGATAGGCAGGTGAGCCTGCTTTCACAAGATAAAGTTGATGAATTTAACAAACAAGGTGCAGATGTGGGCTCGGGTGATTTTGGCGAAAATATTTTAGTGTCCGGAATTGACTTAGCAACTTTACCGATAGGTACACAGTTGCGCATTGGGCATGGTGTTCTTGAGATAACGAAGATTGGTAAGGAATGTCAGGATAGGTGTCAGATTTACGATAAAGTCGGGGATTGTATAATGCCGAGAGAAGGTGTATTCGCACGGGTTATAGAAGATGGTGATGTATGCGTTGGTGATACGGCAGAGGTTTTGAAAACACGTAAGTTTGCTGCCGCTGTGGTGACACTTAGCGATAAGGGGCATGAAGGTGAACGTGAAGATATTAGCGGTGAAATAGTAGGTCAGTTACTTAGCGATTACGGCTATGAAGTTAAGTCACAAATTTTACTGCCGGATGAATATGAAAAAATAATCGAAAACCTAACAGATATTTGCGATAACAAAAAGGTAGATTTGATCATTACAACAGGCGGTACAGGGTTCTCAAAAAGGGATGTAACCCCGGAGGCAACATTAGCCGTTGCCCAGCGAATTGCGCCCGGAATTGCCGAGGCAATTCGTCTTCATTCGTTAAGCATTACCCCTCGTGCAATGTTCAGTCGTGGGGCATCCGTAATCAGAGGGAGCACGTTAATAATAAATCTTCCCGGAAGTCCAAAGGCTGTTCGTGAAAGCTTAGAATACATACTTCCTAATCTTTATCATGGGTTGGAAATGTTGACAGGAGGTTATTTTAAATGAAAAAAGTATTTATAATTTTGATGATATTGCTACTGACAGGATGTGCGGGCTTGCTTGGTTCGCCAGAGAAAACATCTGGTACAATCACGCTTGCAACAACTACCAGTACGGAAGATTCAGGCCTTCTTGACTTTATTTTACCGAAATTTACAGAAGATACGGGTTGGGAAGTCCGTGTTATATCAGTAGGCACAGGTGCGGCAATACAACTTGGCCGTGATGGAGAGGCTGATGTGCTTCTGGTTCATGCAAGGGCGGAAGAGGACAGATTTGTTGATGAGGGTTATGCCCAAAAAAGGTATGATGTAATGTACAACGATTTTGTTGTGGTTGGACCGTTTAGCGGGTACATAGAGCATAATAATGATGTTTATTCAACGTTTTTTGCAATATTTGAACAAAATCTGACATTTGTTTCCCGTGGAGACAATTCCGGAACACATATGAGAGAACTTGAAATTTGGGATGTACTATCACTTATCCCGGAGAATAAAGAAAGCTATCTTAGTGTCGGGCAAGGCATGGGTGAGACGCTTGGAATGGCTGTTGAGCTACAGGCATATACACTGGTTGACCGTGCTACTTGGCTTAGCTTCCCGAATGTCGGTGATTTAGTGATAGTTTGTGAAATCCATCCGGACTTACGTAATCCATATGGTCTATTGAAAGTATCATCGACTCTTGTGCCGGAAGGTGCACAGATGTTTATAGATTGGATGATAAGTTCGCAAGGTCAAGAACTTATTGCGAGTTTTGGAGTAGAAGAATTTGGTCAGCCTCTATTTTTCCCCGAGGCTTAATTATTATGTTAGAAATACTTTTAGATGGTGAGACGCTTGAAATAATAATTTTGACTATGCGAATGGCATTGACATCCACATTCATTTCTGCTGTAATTGGTATACCGCTTGGTTTGTGGTTAGAGAAAGCAAGGTTTAAGGGAAAGCCGCTTGTCGTGCGCTTTAACCGAACACTTATGGCAACTCCGCCGGTTGTTGTTGGGCTTGTTGTTTATTTGACTCTAATGAGCAATGGTCCGCTTGGCTTTCTTAGGTTGCTGTTTACGTTTGAAGCTATGGTTATTGCGCAAGTAATGCTTATAAGTCCAATAATATGCGGAATGGTTTATACTTCCGCATCAAGCCGTGCGGCAAGTATACGTGCTTTCGCTGTTACGATGGGGGCAAATAAGGTTCAAACACACATGTTGTTGATTAAAGAACTTGGAAGCGAGATATATTTCGCCGTAATAGCCGGATTTGGACGTGCTATGAGCGAAGTTGGCGCAATAATGATTGTAGGCGGCAATATTCGTTTCCATACCCGAACGATGACTACAACAATATCAATGCTGCGCAATCGTGGAGAAATAGAGCAAGCTGTTTTTTTAGGAGCAGTGCTGATGATAATAGCTTTTACTGTCCAGTTATTGGCGGATACCTTTCGTCGGAAGGAGATTGGTACTTCGGATGAAAATTTGTAATGTAACAAAAAATTATGGAAATTTCAAGCTAAATGTTAATAAATTCGAAACAAAAACAGGTGAAATTCACGGATTAATAGGATCTAACGGATGCGGGAAGACTACTGCTATGAAGATAATGGCAGGACTTATAAAACCTGATAGCGGCACAATTGACTACGAAGGGCTTTCACCACGAGACATAACGATGATTACTCGTAAGCCATATATGCTTCGAGACACTGTAGTAAATAACCTGATATATCCATTGAAACTGCGAAATATTAAACCAGACAGAGCGATGATAGATCATCACTTAGATATCGCAGGTTTGCAAGACTGTAGAAGCTTAAATGCTTTAGGACTTTCAAGCGGTCAACAGCAAAGGCTTGCCCTTGTGCGTTCTATGATATTTTCACCGAAACTTATACTTGTAGATGAAGCATTTTCAAATATGGATGTTGAAAGTTTAGCCTTTTTCGAGGGTTACATACTAGATAATTTTCAACACAAACAAATCACCTGGCTTATAATCAGCCATCAGCTATCAATAATAAAACGTATGTGCAGCTATGTCTACTTTATGCATGAAGGAACGGTGCGATATGAAGGTTTGACCGTTGATTTATTAGATAATCCGCAAGATGACGTACTAAAGAAATATTTGCGATACAATTGACCCAAAGAAAGGGCTACAGGTTTTAATGAAATTTTTAAAAGTTGACACAATCGAAAATGCACGACAGAGGCTTTTAAAGCAAACGTCTGATTGGTTGTTAAAATCAGAAATTATTTCGCTTCAGCGTTCGTTGGATAGAGTTCTGTCTAAGGATATTATTTCGCCGGAGAACATACCTTCCTTCCGCCGTTCTACTGTTGATGGTTATGCTGTAATTGCCAAAGATACTAATGCAGCAGGTGAGGCTGTGCCATCATTTTTAAAATTGATTGGCTCGGTAGAAATGGGGGAGGGCACTAAGCTTAAAGTGACAAGTGGTACTTGTTGTGAAGTCCCGACAGGTGGAATACTGCCCGAAGGCGCAGATGCTGTTGTAATGCTTGAATACTGTGAATCATTTGGTGATGATGGAATAACCATTTATAAAAGTGTTGGACATGGTGAAAATGTGATTAATGTCGGAGATGATATTAAGATTGGCGAAACCTTGCTCCCGCAAGGTAGACTTATAAAGCCGCAAGATGTAGGTGCTCTTGCATTGGCGGGTCAATTAAACGTTCCTGTATATACCTCTCCGCATTTAAGTATAATATCCACAGGTGACGAGCTTGTACCACCGGACGAATTCGCTTCCCCCGGCAAAATAAGAGATATTAACAGTTTTGCGTTATCAGCCTTGGCTTTGAAAAGCGGGTTCAATGTTGTTGATTCAATAGTAGTACCTGATGATGAAAGCCTATTGACTGAGGCGGTTCATAAATCTATGCTATCAAGTGATATCGTAGCGATTTCGGGCGGGAGTTCTGTTGGCAAGAAGGATATTACGGCAAAGGTTATTTCCAAAATTGCATCAGATGGAGTAAATACTCATGGTCTTGCAATCAGACCTGGTAAGCCAACAATTCTTGGTTATGATACACCTTCAAAAACGGTTCTTGCCGGCCTTCCTGGGCATCCTGTATCGGCGATAATAATTTTTGAAATGTTGTTTGGATGGCTGATTCGAGAGCTTTCAGGGCTTGAGGCAAAGCCAAAAATTGCAGGTCGTTTAGTCCGTAATATTCCTGCTTCTCCCGGTAAGCTTACATGTTGTCTTTGCAAGTTGGTTTTGGTAGGTGATTGTTACAAGGTTGAGCCGGTATTTTATAAATCCGGGTTAATTACCAGTCTTACGCAGGCAGATGGGTATTTTCTGATCCAAAAAGACACGGAAGGTCTTAAATCCGGTCAGGATGTACTAGTAACGTTACTCTAGGAGGATTTTTAATGAAAGACCGTAACCTATATCTTACAAACTTGCCAATTGACGAGGCCTTTAACAGCTTTCTTGAATGTTTTGACATAACAGCCGAGGCGGAAATCGTTAATACCGCTAGCTCACTAGACAGAATTACAGCAAATGCAATTTTTGCAAAAAACAATTCACCGCTTTATGACAGCGCAGCGATGGACGGCATTGCGGTTATTAGCGAAAAAACTATTGGAGCAAGTGAAACTTCGCCCTTGAAATTGACGCATGGACAGGATTATATAGATGTTGATACAGGGGATCCTATAATCCCACCATTTGATGCAGTGATTATGGCAGAGGATGTGCAAGACGAGTGCATTATCCACCAAGCGGCGGCGGCTTGGCAGCATGTAAGACCGATAGGTGAAGACATTGTTAAAGGTGAGATGATACTACCAAGCAAACATAAACTTCGCCCTGTGGACATTGGTGCTTTGTTATCGGGCGGGATATTTGAAGTTGATGTAATAAAACGACCCCGGCTAGCAGTTATTCCAACAGGGAGTGAGCTTGTTGAAGCTTATGCCGAATTACCGGAAGATAGTATTCATGAAATTAAACCTATGATAATCGAATCAAACTCATATATGTTGTCGGCTTTAGCTGATCAAGGCGGTGCAATTTCTACGAGGTCTTGTATAATTGAAGATGATTATAATGCGATAAAGAACGCCGTTAAAAACGCAGCTTCAAATTATGATATAGTATTGATTTGCTCAGGCACAAGCGCAGGCAAAGAAGATTATACTCGAAACGCACTTGATGAACTTGGTCATGTGGTAGTGCATGGCGTGGCTATGAAGCCGGGCAAGCCTGTTATTTTAGCTGTTGTTGACGGTAAGCCTGTAATAGGCATACCTGGTTATCCTGTTTCAGCGTATGTTGCATATGAGAACTTTGTACGGCCGATTATAAAAGAGTTTCTAAAAACTAAGCAATCTACCGAAATTAATAAGGTAAAAGCAAGGCTCACACGCCGCTTGCCGTCGTCTTTAAAGCATACTGAATTTGTAAGGATGAAAGTTGGGAAAGTCGATGAAAATCTAGTTGCAACGCCTCTGTCACGTGGAGCAGGGTCATCCATGAGCCTTGTTCGTGCTGACGGTTTTTGTGTAATACCATCAAATTTTGAAGGTCTTGAATCTGGTGTAGAATCGGAAATTGTTCTTTTGAGAGAGCTAAAAGATTTGGAATCTGCAATAATTAGTATAGGAAGCCATGATCTTGTGCTTGATATACTTTCGGATTTTTTGATAGAATCATCCGGGATAAGGCTTTCAAGCAGCCATGTAGGTAGTATGGGCGGCTTGCTTGCCATGCAAAAAGAAGAGGCACATATTGCCCCGATTCATCTGTTAGATGAGGCAACGGGCATCTATAACGTTCCGATTATTAATAAACTGTTTCCGAATAAAAAAATGGCGTTGATAAAATGTGTGGGTCGGGTTCAGGGAATAATAACTTCAAAAGGGAATCCGCTTGGAATAAAAGATATGCAAGACTTGTTGCACTATCGCTATATTAATCGGCAGCGAGGGGCAGGAACAAGAACATTTTTTGACCATCACCTAAAACCTTTAGGGATTAGCCCCTCTCAAATTATAGGCTATGATAGAGAAGCGGCGACCCATATGGCTGTAGCCGCCGCTGTAAAATCAGGAAGTGCTGATGCAGGGATGGGCGTCATGTCAGTCGCTAAAGCCATGGATCTACACTTTGTGCCCATTGACAATGAAGAATTTGACTTTGCCATTCCCGCTGAATTTTTGAAGCTTCCTCGTATAATATCCCTTATCAATGCGCTTAAATCGCCGGAATTTGTGAAAAAAATCAACAAATTAGATGGCTATGATTTGAGTAACTGTGGAGAAATAGTCCTTTCGCAGCATATTTAGCGTACAAACGCACGAACATCGTCAGCAAAGGCTTTTGCGCTTTCTTCCCCTAAGTACAGCATATGACCGGATGGGTATTCGTTAATTTCTATCCGCTCTTTAGGGTATCCTCCATGCGTTGCAAGATATCTAGCCTGACCGACTTGACATGCCATATCGTAGTAGCCTGTTGCAAACATTACACGCAAATCAGGGTTTCTTCTCATCGAAGCCGCAAGGCATTCATAAGCTAACATTTCAGATTCACGCTTCCATTCCACTTTGTCAAAGCCGGATATCGCATAATATTCACGCTCATGTGTAATATTTAAAGATTTCTTAATAGGTCCGCATATAGCAGCCATAAATGCAGGTGTGTATTGTGTTATAGCAACGCCCTCTTCCCCTGTTCGAGTGCCGAATGGTAGGGTGAATCGGCTGTCAAGCCTTCCGAGTTCAAGTCCGCGATCTTCGAGCAATTGCTGCCAGGATAAAGGCATATCGGGGCGTAAGCTTTGCTTAATAATCTCTGTTTTTGAAAGACCTGAAAAATAAGCTGCTTTCTCGGCTATTCGTTCAAATTCCGATTCATCTAAATTAGTGCCGGAAAATAGGGCAAGGACGTAATCTTTTTCGCAAAAAGCAAAGCAGGAATCAACAAAATCTTTCAAAGTGCCCGGGATTTTGTTATGATACCAGTTTGCCGCCGCCATTGAAGGAAGTGCTAACAAAGCAGGCTCTGCATCATATTTTAATATATTATCCACATTACCCATTGCATTGCCAAGAAGCACTATACCGTTTAATGCCACAGAGCTGTAGTCACGGCTTTTACCTGTTAACTTATCGCTCAAAAAGCCTGCTCTTATCGTGCCATAGCTTTCCCCAAGTAAATATTTAGGCGACAGCCAGCGGTTATAGCGGTTAAGCCAAGTATGAATAAGCACTTTAAAGCTTTCAGCATCTTCATCCATTCCATAAAACCGTTCAGAAGCATCTTTGTTAAGAAGGCGGCCCCACCCCGTTCCGACAGGATCAATAAACACTAAATCGCAAATATCAAGCATACACCAAGGGTTTTCTTTAACAAAATATGGGGGAATATGCGGAGTGTTAACTGCTTCCGGGTTTTCAAAGCTTAAGCGCAGCGGACCAAATAAGCCCGCATGAAGCCAAAGGGAGCCTGAACCCGGTCCTCCGTTGAAAAAGAAAAACACTGGTCTGTTATCTGTATTTTCAACATCTGATCGAAAATATGAATAAGTAAACATCGAACCTATGGCTTGCCCTGCTTCGTCGTATAAGACATTGTCTTGGCATACTGTTTTGTAAGGGATTTTGCTTCCATTAATTGTAACGGAGCCTGTTGATTCGTAAATTCCTGGTTCAAAAATTGCGTTTTGTAGTGACATAAATGACCTCCTTGGTGGTTTTATCTAAGACCCGGTATACCCTTGTAATATAATGAAAACCGTGTTGCTCATTGTATTAAAAGGGTAACATAAGCAGCGTAACAATAAATTTATATCAAAAATAATAGCATATAACAATCAAACAGTAAAGGTTAACAAAAAACTTTTTAAGACATGTAATCATGAATTGCGCAAATCGTCATTTTATGTTATTATTGCTCTATGTATTGCATAATTAAAGGTCATGATTTTGAGCATGAACTACAGACAATTGGGCAGATTTTTTATAAAAACCAAGGCTTTTGCCGTGTTGATAGTATTCCTGCCGATGGGGTATGCCTTTTATCATGTTTTGATGATGGTAGTCTCACAAGTGGACTTTATATTGATGGCAGCGAAGTTTCTTTAAATGCTTCTAAATTAGACCCGGATATTCTTCAAAGCCGAGATAAGCTCTGTTTTGCTGTTAAAAGCCAAATGTTTAAACTAATTAGCGAATTTACAAGTAAAAACACACCTTGGGGTTCGCTTACCGGAATACGTCCGACTAAAATAATGCATAGCTTGCTTAATGAAGGTCTTGAAGAGGCTTCTGCTGTGAAGTTCATACAAGAGAAATATTCTGTTTCGGCTGAAAAAGCTAGGTTATTAGCAGAGGTAGTTGATGTCCAGCAGGGGTTGCTTAAAAGTAGAAATATAAACGATGTGAGCATATATATCAGTATACCGTTTTGCCCTACACGATGTCATTACTGCTCTTTTGCGGCACACCCGATGGATAAATATAGCAAACATACTGATAGTTATGTTGATGCTCTTATTAATGAACTAAGCGGGACTAAAAAGCTTATTGAGGGCATGAATGTAAGAACGATTTACATAGGTGGTGGAACACCAACAGCTTTAACTGTAAGTCAACTTGAAAGGCTTCTTTGTAATGTAGAAGATACCTTTTGCCTAGACAATATTCAAGAATATTCTGTTGAGGCTGGACGCCCTGATACGATCACGGAAGAAAATCTTAAACTACTCAAAAAATATGGAGTTTTGCGCATTTCTATAAACCCGCAGACATTAAAAAGTGAAACACTTGCTCAAATAGGAAGGGAGCATACTCCACAGCAGTTTTTTAATGCTTATAATATAGCAAGAGAGGCAGGATTTGATTTTATAAATGTTGATTTAATAGCAGGGCTGCCGGGCGAATCAGTTTCAGATTTTGACAATACACTTGAAAAAATATGCTTGCTCTCACCGGAAAATTTAACAGTGCATACACTTGCAATTAAAAGAGCCTCTAAGTTTAAGGAAGATATGGTTGATAAAGGGGCAACTTTTGAATCAAGTGGAGTAGGTAATATGCTTAGCCTTGCGTATGAATATGCAAAAAATTTCGATATGAAGCCGTATTATCTGTACAGACAAAAAAATATGGTTGATTTATTTGAAAATGTTGGGTATGCAAAAAAGGGTCGGGAGTGTATATACAATATACACATAATGGAAGAGACTGAGACGATAATCGCCTTTGGAGCAGGAGCTGTTACCAAGTATGTTTATCCTATGGAAAATAGGATAGAGCGTATTGCTAATGTCAAAGATGTCTTAGAATACATTAAGAGAAATATTATTGACTGATCGGATAGTAAACTGTATTATATTAACTATAGACACAGGCTCTATAAGGAGAATGTTGCGATGAGTAGAAAAAAAGTTGCAATTGTCATGGGCAGTGATGGTGACTTGCCTGCGGCTCAAAGGGCGTCGAAAGCACTTGAAAGCTTTGGCGTTGAATCTGAAATGCGTATTATGTCTGCGTATCGTACGCCGATAACAACGTCAAAATTTAGTGAGATTGCTGCTAGTGACGGGTTTGGGGTAATTATAGTCGCAGCGGGCAGGGCGGCTCATTTAGCAGGGGTTATAGCTGCATATACTACGTTGCCTGTAGTAGGCCTCCCGCTAAGAACAAGTGCGTTGGACGAGCTTGGGGCACTTCTTTCTATTGTGCAAATGCCCAAAGGAATCCCTGTTGCCGCTGTTGGTATTGATTGTGCCGAAAATGCGGCGATTTTAGCTGTTCAAATTCTTGCACTTTCTGATGAAAAACTTAAGAAGAAACTTTCTGACGCTAAAAAAAATATGGAAGAAGATTTGTTGGTGCAGGACTTAGAGCTTAATCTTTCTGAGATGAGTGAAGAAGAACGAAGTAAATTGTTGTAAAATAATTCAAGAGGTGAATTTTTAATGCGTGATGGGTTAAATGAGGAATGTGGAGTATTTGGGATATATTCAAATGAGCGAATTGATGCGGCTATGCACTGTTATTCCGGTCTATTTGCCTTGCAGCACAGAGGCCAAGAAAGTTGCGGTATTGCTGTTAACGATGACGGCATAATAACAAATTACTCTGACACAGGGCTTGTTAGTGATGTTTTTAAAAGAGATGAACTGCATAAACTTGGTAAGGGAAGAATTGCTTTGGGTCATTGCAGGTATTCTTCTACGGACAGCATAAGCCGTGCTAATTGCCAGCCGCTTGTTATCAGGCATATTAAAGGACCTATGGCACTTGCTCATAACGGTTCTGTAACAAACAGCAAAGAGCTGAGAGAAGAACTTGAAAACGGAGGGGCTATTTTTCAGTCAACCGGTGAACTTGAAGTATTTGCGCACCTTATAACAAAAGAGAGAATCAGCTGTGATTCTATAGAAGATGCAGTAGAGAAGGCTCTTGAAAAAGTAACAGGTGCTTACTGCCTTGTTTTAATGTCAGCTAAAAAACTTGTTGCTGCAAGAGACCCTCATGGTTTCCGCCCGCTTTGCATAGGTAAAACAGACGACGGTTATGTTTTTGCTTCTGAATCATGTGCGTTAGATGCTGTTGGGGCGAAATTTATGAGAGATGTTATTCCCGGCGAAATAGTTATCGTTGATGAAAGCGGGCTTAGAAGCAACACTTCAAGATGCGGCGGTAAAACAGCGCTTTGTGTGTTCGAGCATGTTTACTTTGCGAGACCTGACTCCGTTATAGATGGAGTTTGGGTCAATGAGGCTCGTCAAAAATCCGGCGAGTTTTTAGCAAAAAGTCATCCAACTGAAGCTGATGTAGTCGTTGGTGTTCCTGATTCAGGTCTTGATTGCGCTATCGGATATTCAAAACAATCAGGAATCCCATACGGAATTGGACTTATTAAAAATAAATACGTTGGAAGAACTTTTACGCAACCAACAAAGGCCGAAAGAGAATTTTTAGTACGAATTAAGCTTAACCCTATTGCATCAGTATTTAAAGATAAAAGTGTTGTTTTAATAGATGATTCAATCGTGCGCGGAACAACAAGCAAAAGGATTGTAAAGCTAATACGTGATGCAGGTGCTAGAGAAATCCATATGCGAATTGCTTCACCGCTGTTTTTACATCCATGTTATTTCGGGACGGATGTTCCTGATAGATCACAGCTTGTCGCCTGTCATTTAACCATAGACGAAATAGCAAAAGACATTGGCGTTGACTCGTTGGGTTTTTTACAAGTTGAAGATATTAAGCGGATTGCGGAAGGAGCAGCAACAGATTTTTGTGATGCTTGTTTTACGGGGGAATATCCTATTGAACCGCCTAAACATATTGAAAAATCAAAATATGATCAGAAAATTACAAAATAAGGGGCAAAAAAATGCAGGATTTTAATGAAAGCTACAAACAAGCAGGTGTTAATGTAGAATCAGGTTATAAAGCTGTTGAGCTGATGAAGCGGCATACACAAAGAACGTTTAATGGTGGAGTTGTTTCCGATATAGGCGGGTTTGGTGGTCTTTTCAGACCGGACTTTACAGGGATGGACGAGCCAATTCTTGTATCGGGCACAGACGGTGTTGGAACAAAGCTTAAGCTTGCATTTGTGCTTGACAAACATGATACAATAGGGATTGACGGAGTTGCTATGTGTGTAAATGATATTATTTGCTGCGGAGCAAAGCCTATGTTTTTCTTAGATTATTTAGCAGTTGGAAAAGTTTTCCCTGAAAAAGTTGCCGAGATAATTTCAGGTGTGGCAGAGGGCTGTGTTCAGTCCGAGTGTGCGCTTATCGGCGGTGAAACGGCGGAGCATCCACAGCTTATGCCCGAAGATGAATACGATCTCGCCGGCTTCTGTGTTGGAATTGTTGACCGTAAGAAGATGTTTAGCAATGACGAAATAAAAGCAGGAGACATTATTATAGGTTTAAAATCATCCGGTGTTCACTCTAATGGGTTTTCTTTAATCCGTAAAATATTTGGTGTTGAAAAAAATACTCTTAATAAGCATTATGATGAACTGGGCGGAACTCTTGGTGAAACGCTTCTAACTCCAACTAAAATATATGTTAAGCCAATTTTAGAACTTGCAAAACATGTAACAATTAAAGGAGCATCTCATATTACAGGCGGTGGATTTTTTGAAAATATTCCAAGGATGCTGCCGAATGGCTTATCAGCTAAAATTGATTTAAAATCCCTCCAAATCCCTCCGATATTTGAACTCATTCAAAAAACAGGGAATATCCCGCAAGCTGATATGTTTGGAACGTATAACATGGGTATAGGTATGTGTTTGACTGTCAGTAAAGAACAAGCGAATGAGTCTGTTGAAATATTGAAAAAATCCGGGGAAGATGCATATATAATCGGTGAGGTAATCGAAGGCAAAGACGGTGTTGTTTTATGTTAAACATTGCTGTTATGGTTTCCGGCAGTGGAACTAATTTACAGGCTCTTATTGATTACAAAAAAAATGGCGGCTTAAAAAACGGGCTTATAACGCTTGTTATTTCATCTAAATCTGATGTTTACGCAATAAAGCGTGCGGAAGATAATGACATAGCCTTCAAAGTTGTAGATAAGAAGAAATATTCTGATGCGGACTTGTTCGACAATGCAATAGAAGAAATTTTGCAGGAACATAACATAGATTTAATAGTTTTAGCCGGGTTTTTGCATGTTTTTGGTGAGAGATTTACGAAAAAATACCCAAACAAAATCATTAATGTGCATCCATCTCTTATTCCTTCGTTTTGCGGCAAGGGGTTTTATGGGGTTAAAGTACATAAAGCTGCGCTTGAGTATGGTGTTAAGTTAACTGGTGCAACTGTTCATTTTGTAAATGAAATTTGTGATGGCGGAGAAATAATACTTCAAAAAGCTGTTGAAGTTTTGGGCGGCGACACACCGGAAATCTTGCAAAAACGAGTCATGGAGCAAGCTGAACAGGTTATTTTGCCTAAGGCTGTCGAAATGATCTGTGATAAAATAACTCAGGGAGGATGTTGAAAATTAAAAAGTATATAATTATGATGTTCATATCAACACTTGCTTTGATAGTTTTAGGATGTGCCAAAGAACAAGTGGAAGTTTCAACAGAGACAATAACAGGATATATTGTAATTGAGGATAATAGGTTATACTTTGATGAAGTCGAAATTATTACAGCTGCCGACACAGAGAGAATGGAAGAGCTTGGTTTATGACTTATGAAAGATATGCCCGGAGGGCATTTTATAAGGCATTTAAATCAAGGTATTCGTACTTATGAGCTAACGAATGCAACTGTGTTTAACTTTGTTGATTCCAGCTTTCTTTTTATTGATGAAGACGATATTAACAGGCAGCACACAACAACAGATAAAGACGAATTTGTATTGCATTTAACAACAAGCTACAGCGACCGCCCTCCGGCGCAGACTGTACCCTTCTTCCTTGAAGTCATGGATGGAAAAGTAATTAGCGTCACAGAGGAATTTGCATTTACAATTTAGTGGAAACAAGGAGTGGCAAATAATGAAAAAGCGAGCGTTGTTAAGCGTATCGGATAAAACAGGGATTGTAAACTTTGCAAAAAAACTTGCAGATTTGGGCTTTGAAATACTCTCTACTGGTGGAACAGCAAAAACATTAACAGATAATGGGGTAGATGTGATCTCCGTTTCCGATGTTACCGGCTTCCCGGAATGCCTTGATGGAAGAGTTAAAACCCTGCATCCTAAAATTCATGGAGGCATACTTGCGATGCGTGAAAATCCGGAGCATATGAATCGCATTTCAGAGCTTGAAATAGGCTTGATTGACATAGTTGCAGTGAATTTGTACCCGTTTAAAGAAACGATAATGAGAACTAATGTGAGCCTTGAAGATGCAATTGAAAACATTGATATCGGCGGACCTTCAATGATTCGTGCTGCCGCAAAGAATTGGCGTGATGTTGCGGTTGTTGTTGACTTTGCGGATTATGAGGCTGTTTTAAATGAGCTTGAAGAAAAAGGCGAGATTCTAAAAGAAACGAAATTCGCCTTATCGTGCAAAGCTTTTGAGCATACTTCATCTTATGATTCACTTATTGCATCTTATTTAAGAAAGCAAATAGAGGGAGATGTCTATCCTGAATTATTGTCGCTTACATTTGAAAAATCAGCAGAAATGCGTTACGGTGAAAACCCTTATCAACGAGCTGCTTTTTATAAAGAGCCGATTTGCCTGGCGAACTCTCTTGCATCGGCTAAACAGCTTCATGGCAAGGAAATAAGTTTTAACAATGTAAATGATGCAAACGGTGCGTTAGATGTGCTTAAAGAATTTGGGGCAGAAATTCCGACCGCTGTTGCTGTTAAACATGCTAACCCATGTGGTGTTGGAACAGGGGAAACTATATATGAAGCTTATGTAAATGCCTACAATTCTGACCCTGTTTCGATTTTTGGCGGTATAGTTGCTCTTAATCGTCAAGTTGATGAGAAAACAGCTATAGAGCTTTCAAAAACATTTCTGGAAATTATAATTGCGCCTTCGTTTTCAAATGAGGCATTTGAAATTTTAAGCAGAAAGAAAAATATACGCCTGCTTGAACTTCCGGGTTGTGCGGATGCAAATACTCCTGAAATGCTTGATATCAAGAAGGTTGCAGGCGGATTGCTTGTTCAACAGCTGGATACAGAGCTTTTCTCTGACAGCGGCTTAAATGTTGTAACTGACAGGCGACCAGCAGAAGCTGAAATGGAACAACTCAGATTTGCCTGGAAAGTTGTTAAGCATACTAAGTCAAATGCAATAGTGCTTGCGAAGGATAGTCAAACAATTGGTATCGGTCCCGGGCAATCTAACCGTGTTACGGCTCTTGAACTTGCGATAAAATATGCAGGCGATAGGTCAGTCGGTTCGGTTATGGCATCAGATGCATTTTTTCCGTTTGGAGATTGTGTTGAAGCGGCCTATAAGTCAGGTGTAACAGCCATTATACAACCCGGGGGATCGGTTAATGACAAAGACTCGATTGAGCTTTGCAACAAATATAATATAGCAATGGTTTTTACCGGGATGAGACACTTCAAACACTAGAAGCCAGAAGGAGCGTTTATGAAAATTCTTGTAATAGGCGGCGGTGGCCGTGAACATGCGATAATTAAAAAGCTTAATGAAAACAAGAACGTATCTGAACTGTACGCCGCTCCGGGAAACGGCGGAATAGCAAAGACAGCGACTTGTATTAATATCCGTGCAGATGATTTTAATGGTATAGTTGACTTTTCGATTTCAAATGCAATTGACTTAGTTGTCGTAGCTCCGGATAATCCTTTAGTTGATGGGCTTGTTGATCTGTTAAACTCAAAAGGCATTCGTGCATTTGGTCCTAATAAAAGGGCGGCGATTATTGAGGGAAGCAAAGGCTTCTCAAAGGAACTGATGAAAAAGTATGGTATACCAACAGCGAAATATGAGATTTTTAACAATGAGAGTGCTGCTAAAGACTATATTGTCAAAGGCAGCAGCTATCCAATAGTAATAAAAGCCGACGGTTTAGCACTTGGAAAAGGTGTTGTGATAGCAAACAGTGAAGAGGAAGCCTTGTCCGCAATTAGTTCAATTATGAATGATAAAGTATTTGGTGAAAGTGGAAACGAAGTTGTAATTGAAGAATTTTTAACAGGTCCTGAAGTAACTGTTCTTAGCTTCACAGATGGAAATACAATTGTACCTATGATTTCTTCTATGGATCATAAGCGCGCAAAAGATGGAGATTTAGGGCTTAACACGGGCGGAATGGGTGTAATTGCCCCAAACCCTTTTTATACAAAAGAAATTTCAGATATCTGCATGGAAATAATTTTTATTCCAACAATAAATGCGATGAAAGAGGAAGGACGCCCATTTAAAGGATGTTTATATTTCGGACTGATGTTAACAAACGAAGGACCTAAAGTGATAGAATATAATTGCCGTTTTGGAGATCCGGAAGCACAGACTGTACTGCCGCTTCTTAAAACGGATTTGCTCGAGATATTTGAAGCTATTATTGATGACCGACTTAATGATGTTAATGTTGAATTTGATGATAAATCATCCTGTTGTGTTATAGCCGCTTCAGGTGGATACCCTGAAAAATATAAATCAGGTTGTATAATTTCGGGGCTTGATAAAATAATAGGCGAAGATGTTTTTGTATATCACTCCGGAACAAAATCAGAAGGTGGAAACTACCTTACAAACGGCGGCAGGGTGCTTTGTGTGCAAGCTAAAGCGGATAATCTTGAAGAGGCAGTTGCAAATGCTTATAATGCTGTAGAAAAAATATCGTTTGAAAATTGTTATTATAGAAAAGATATAGGCAAAAAAGCCTTAGGGGGACTTAAATAAAATGAAAGTACAGAGAATTTACATTGAAAAAAAACAGGGGTTTGACTACAACGCAAAGAAAATACTTAATGAAATTAAAATGTTTCTTGGAATAGATCGTATAGTCAAAATTAGGACTTTTATTAGGTATGATGTTGAAAATTTAAGCAAAGAACAGTTTGATAATTGCATCCCAACTATATTTTCAGAGCCTCCGCTTGATAGCATTTTGTTTGAATTGCCTTGCGGTGCAACGCATATATTTGCGGTTGAGCTTGTTCCGGGACAATATGATCAACGCTCTGCTTCATGTGAAGAATGTCTTCAAATAGTACATGAAATTGATCGTCCAACAATTAAGACTGCTGATGTAATAGCTTTATACGGTGATTTAACTGATGAAGATATTAAGCGGATCAAAAAATATATTATTAACCCTGTTGAAAACAGAGAAGCCGATCTTTCATTGCCCAAAACCCTTCAATTTGAATATAAGCCTCCTGAAATGGTAGAAACGATTGAAAAATTCATTGATCTTAGCAAAGAAGAGCTAGTTGATTTAATTGACGAATACTCTTTGGCGTTTGACATTGACGATATGGTTCATTGTCAAGAATATTTCAAATCTGAAAAACGTAACCCAACTATAACTGAAATAAAGATGCTTGCAACATATTGGTCAGATCACTGTCGGCATACTACGTTTTTGACGGTTATTGATGATGTCAAAATATATGATGAAGCAGTTAAAAAAAGCTATGAAAAATATCTTGGTTTAAGAAGCGAGCTTTATAAGACCAAACAAAAAGATATTACACTTATGGATATTGCTACAATTGGGGCTAAGCATCTAAAAAGCAAAGGTCTTCTTGATGATTTAGATGAATCTGAGGAAGTAAACGCCTGTTCGGTTAAGATTGACGTAAATGTTGAGGGTAAAACTGAAAAATGGTTACTCATGTTTAAAAACGAAACTCATAACCACCCTACTGAAATTGAACCTTTCGGTGGTGCATCAACCTGCGTTGGTGGAGCGATTAGAGATCCGCTATCAGGTCGTTCACATGTTTATCAAGCTATGAGAATAACCGGATCCGGTGACCCGACTACCTCTATTTTTGAAACAATCCCCGGAAAACTTCCACAAAGGACTATAACGACCAAAGCCGCAGAAGGCAACAGCCACTATGGAAATCAAGTAGGGCTCGCCGCTGGTCTTGTTCGTGAAATATATCACCCCGGCTATGTTGCTAAGCGGATGGAACTTGGTGCGCTTGTAGCCGCTGCACCGGCAGAAAATGTAGTACGTAAATCACCTGAACCAACAGATGTTGTGATACTTCTTGGCGGCAAAACAGGCAGAGATGGCTGCGGCGGAGCAACAGGCTCTTCAAAGGCGCATACAGTTTCATCACTTGATGAATGCGGTGCAGAGGTTCAAAAAGGTGATGCGCTTATTGGGCGCAAGATGCAAAGATTATTTCGTAACCCCGATGTTTCAAAGCTTATCAAACGTTGTAACGATTTTGGTGCGGGCGGCGTTTCAGTTGCTGTTGGTGAGCTCGCAGAAGGGCTTTTAATAAACCTTGATGCCGTTCCAACAAAATATGAAGGGCTTGACGGCACAGAACTTGCAATTAGTGAGTCACAAGAAAGAATGGCTGTTGTTGTAACAAAGGATGATGTTGACAAATTTATTAATCTTGCATCTGTTGAGAATTTAGATGCAACTCCGATAGCTGTAATAACAGATAACAGACGTGTTGTTATGGAATGGCAGGGCAAGAAAATCGTTGATATCTCAAGAGATTTTCTTGATACTAATGGTGTAAAAAAGCATATTAAAATTGCAGTTAATGCAAGTAATGTTTGTGTTGATGATCAAGATATTAGCATAAAAGAAATTTTTAAAAATATGGTAAGTAGTCTAAACGGAGCGTCGCAGAAGGGGCTAGTTGACCGCTTTGACTCAACGGTCGGCGCAGGAACGGTACTTGTTCCTTTCGGCGGAAAGTATCAGAAAACTCCAATTCAGGCTATGGTTTCTAAAATTCCTGTGCTTTACAAAGAAACAACTACTTGTTCGGTTATGTCATACGGATTTGACCCATATCTTTCAGAGCAAAATCCTTACTTAGGCGCATATAATGCGGTTGTTTCTTCCGTTGCAAAACTTGTAGCAGTTGGATGTTCAATAGATAAAATAAGGCTTTCGTTTCAAGAATACTTCGAGCGGCTTTCTGACATCCCTGAAAAATGGGGCAAGCCTTTTTCAGCTCTGCTTGGGGCTTTAGAAGGACAGCTTGCCTTTAACGCTCCCGCAATCGGTGGAAAGGATTCCATGTCGGGAACATTTGAAAATATTGATGTACCGCCTACGCTTGTTTCTTTTGCTGTGACTACGCAGGAAATAGACAACATTATTTCCTCAGAATTCAAGACGGCAGGCAGCAGGGTTGTTTATTTAAGTCCGGAAAAAACGCAGGATGGGCTTTTTGATACCAAAAGTATGATAAGTGCTTTCCGTTTAGTGGGCAGCCTTATTGCATCGAAGAAGATAATTTCTGCCTGCGCTTTAGAGCAAGGCGGCATCGCAGAAGCATTTTTCAAAATGGCGTTGGGCAACGGATTAGGTATTAAGCTCTGCAATAAAAATATAGACTTATCAACAAAAAATTATGGCGGGTTAGTGTTAGAACTTTCGAGAGATGCTGATATCCCGGAAAATGCTGTATTAATTGCGGAAACTATTGAAGAATATGTCATAGATACAGGAACAGAAAAAATTTCTTTGCAAGAGCTTGAAGATATTTATGACGGAATTTTGTCCGATATTTTCCCTATCAAAACAAACATAAGTCATATTGATGTTAAAAAAATAGAATACACAAAGCGGGTAAATATAGTTCCAAAAGCGAAATTTGCAGCTCCGAAGGTTTTGATTCCGGTATTCCCGGGAACTAATTGCGAGTACGATATGGCAGAAGCATTCGCATGGGCAGGTGCTGAAGTTGATATTAAAGTGATGAAAAATTTATCTGTCAAAGATATTGATGAATCAACAAAAATGTTTAAGGATGCTATAGCAAACTCTCAAATAATTGCTATACCCGGTGGTTCTTCCGGTGGCGATGAACCGGATGGTTCTGGCAAACTTGCCGCAGCATTTTTTAGACGGCAAGAAATTAAAGATGAGATTCACAGGTTTCTTGACGAAAGAGATGGCTTAATGCTTGGGATTTGTAATGGTTTTCAAATACTTATTAAGCTCGGTCTTATACAGCATGGTCGGATAACTAATATTGATGAAAACAGCCCGACCCTTGCTCTCAATCATATTGGTCGCCGCCGCTCTCCAATTGTTCGCACAAGAGTATCGTCAGTCAAGTCACCGTGGTTTATACTAAATAACGTTGGAGACATCAGCTCTATCGCTGTTTCGCATGGCGAAGGGCGGCTTGTTGCAAACGACAGCGTTATTGAGGAGTTTATTAAAAATGGACAGATTGCTGCACAGTATGTTGACTTTGCAGGTGAGCCTTCGATGGATTTTGCTCATAATCCCGGTGGTTCAATTTTAGCTGCTGAAAGTGTTACCTCCCCGGATGGTAAAATTCTTGGCAAGATGGGGCATACAGAACGATATTCAGATGGAATATTTAAAAATGTACAAGGTGATTATGATAGGTTGATTTTTGAATCAGCCATAAAATATTTTAAATAAAAGGATGGAAGCACTTATGCATGATTTAAGAGGAAAGGCAGTGGCAGATGCACTGACTGAAAGGCTTAAGAAAGATATATCAGCACTTGGAGAAAAAGGTGTTGTTCCAAAACTTGCTGTCGTTCGGATAGGCAATCGTGAAGATGATATATCATATGAAAGAGGCATACTTAAAAAATTTGATGCAGTAGGGGCAAAAGCAGAAGTCCATGAGCTTCCTGAAAATTGTTCATATGATCAGCTTGAAAAGTTAGTTTCAGGACTAAATAATGACAATGATGTACACGGAATGTTACTGTTTAGACCGTTTCCGGATAAATCCTTTGAGGATAAGATAAAGCTTGTTATCAGACCTAAAAAAGATACTGATGGAATGAGCCCTATTAACAATGCGCATATATATGCCGGTGATAAAAGTGGATATCCACCGTGTACGCCACAGGGTGTAATCGAACTACTTGATTTTTATGGAATTGATGTGGTTGGCAAAAATGTAACTGTAGTCGGTCGTAGCCTTGTTGTAGGCAAGCCGCTTGCTATGCTTTTGATCGCAAAAAATGCGACGGTTACAGTTTGCCACACAAAAACAGCAGATTTAGCAAGTGAATGTAAAAAAGCAGATATTCTCATTGCTTGTGCAGGCGTTGCAAAGATGATAAAGAAAGATTTTGTACATAAAGATCAGATAGTAATTGATGTCGGGGTGAATGTTGGCGAAGATGGCAAGCTTTGCGGCGATGTTGATTATGCGGAAGTCGCAGAGCATGTTAAGGCGATAACGCCTGTTCCGGGAGGAACAGGAACAGTTACAACTTGTGTGCTTTTGAAGCATGTTGTAAACAGTGCTATGAATGAAAGGTTGAACTAATGAGTGAAAAAATCAGATGTTCTTGGGCAGAGGATACCCAAATATACATAGATTATCACGACAATGAATGGGGTCGCCCGGTTCATGATGACCAAAAGCTGTTCGAAATGTTGATTTTAGAAGGTGCGCAAGCAGGACTATCATGGATAACTGTATTGAAAAAGCGTGAAGCATACAGAAAAGCTTTTGATGAGTTCGATCCCAAGAAAGTAGCCCTTTATGATGATGCAAAGGTTATTGAGCTTTTAGAAAATGAGGGGATTATTAGAAATCGTTTGAAAATTAGAGGAGCTGTAACTAACGCAAAATTATTTTTAGAAATTGTTGAAAAGTATGGAAGCTTCGATAAATTTTTATGGGGATATGTTGATTATAAACCTATAACCAATAATTTTAAAACGATTGAAGATATACCTGCGACCACTGAAATTTCCGATAAGCTAAGCAAAGATTTAAAGAAAATGGGCTTTAAGTTCGTTGGATCAACTATAATTTATGCATTTATGCAAGCTACAGGCATGGTTAATGACCATTTCATTGATTGTTTTGTACGTGATGAGATAAACTAATCTCATAAAAAGGCTGTTGCAAAGTCACGAATAAGTGAGATTGCAACAGCCTAATATTTATCAATTTAAAAGCCTTTTATATCAATAGCCTGCAATTTTTAAACGCCTAAGTCAATCATTGCATCTGCTACTTTAACAAATCCGCCTATGTTTGCGCCGTTTACATAATTTATGTAATCACCGGATTCTTTTCCGTACTCTACGCAAGTTTCGTGAATCAGCTTCATAATATCTCTGAGTTTCGATTCAACTTCTTCTCTGCTCCAGTGAAGTCTTAAGCTGTTTTGTGACATTTCAAGACCGGATGTTGCAACGCCGCCTGCGTTTGAAGCTTTGCCCGGTGCATAAAGAATTTTGTTTGCAGCAAATACTTCAACTGCATCAAGAGTACAAGGCATGTTTGCACCTTCAGAAACGCAGATGCATCCATTTTTGATGAGTGCTTTAGCATCTTCAACTCCAAGCTCGTTTTGGGTCGCCGTTGGACAGGCTACATCGCAAGGAACTTCCCAAGGCTTGCGACCTTCACGCCATTCAACATTATATTCTGTAGCATAATCTTTAGCCGGGCGACGGTGAATAGTCCAAAGTGTTTTAAGGAATTCAAGCTTTTCGCCTTTGATTCCATCAGGGTCATAGAAATAGCCTGTATGGTCACCCGCTGTTACAACTTTGCCTCCGAGTTGATTTACTTTTTCAATTAAATATGTTCCTACGTTACCGTATCCTGAATTTACAACTGTTTTGCCTTCTATGCTGTTGCCTTTAAGGTTAAGCATTTCTTCTGCGAAATAAATTGTTCCGTAGCCTGTAGCTTCCGGACGAATAAGGCTTCCACCCCATTTGCGACCTTTACCTGTTATAACGCCGCCGGAATGTTCATTTGCAAGTTTCTTGTATTGACCAAGCATATAACCGACTTCGCGAGCACCAACGCCGATGTCACCGGCAGGTATGTCAATATCCGGACCAATATGGCGGTATAGTTCATTCATAAAAGATTGGCAAAAGCGCATAACTTCTTGATCTGACTTGCCTCTGCCGTCAAAGTCAGTTCCGCCTTTTCCGGCACCCATTGGAAGGCTTGTTAAACTGTTTTTAAACGTTTGTTCGAAAGCGAGGAATTTAAGTACGCCAAGGGTGACTGTAGGATCAAAACGGCATCCTCCTTTATAAGGACCAAGTGCGCTGTTTTGTTGGACGCGAATACCGCGATTTACTTGGATTTTGCCTTTATCATCTACCCAAGGAATTTGGAATATAATAGCTCTTTCAGGTTCGATCATACGCTCAAGTATTTTATATTTAGCGTATTTTGGGTTTTGGTTTACGTAAGGAATTAGAGACGCTACTACCTCGTGAACCGCTTGGTGAAACGTAGTTTCCCCTGGATTTTTAGCAATTACATCTGCCATGAAAGTGTTAAGAGTCAATGACATTTTTTTTCCTCCCTTTAATTTGGCTTGCGCCTTGTGCAAGTATGTTATACATTAACTTGCTTTTAAATGACAATTTTTTATTAGAAAAGCAAGCTGCAATTGTTTTGACTTTCTAAAGTTTAAAAATAATTTAAATAAAAGCCAAAATACAATATATTGCATTTTATATTCTATATTCTTTTGACAAAAAAAGCAATAGGATAATGAGTTAATATTCAAATATAATGAGTTAATATTCAAATACCTGGTAGAAGAAATTGACATGTCTGGTTAAATGATGTAGACTAGCTATTAATCTTGCAAGGAAGGATTGGAATCAATGAAAGAAAAACTTGAAGCTATAAAAAATTCAGCTATAGATGCGATAAAAACGGTAACAAACCCGGAAGAACTTGAGAGTTTAAGGATAAGCCTTCTTGGGAAAAAGGGTGAACTTACTCAAATTCTTAAAAGCATGGGATCACTTTCTGCTGAAGAACGCCCTATAATGGGTCAACTCTCAAATGACGTTCGATCATTAATTGAAAAATCTTTATCCGAAGCTAAAAAAAGGCTTGCAAGCGCAGAAATGAATGCTAAAATTGCCCTTGAAAAAATAGATGTAACTATGCCCGGCAAAAAGGTCAAAGTTGGGCATAAGCACCCTATGACAAAAGTTATGGATGATCTTAAACAGATATTTATCGGTATGGGTTATGAAATAGCTGAAGGTCCGGATATTGAAACAGATTACTACAATTTTGAAGCCCTTAACATCCCTAAAAATCACCCGGCAAGAGATGAACAGGATACGTTTTATGTCGATGGCGGGTTTGTTCTTCGTACTCAAACGTCACCTGTTCAAGTGCGCATTATGGAGCAGGGGAAGCTTCCAATACGTATTATAGCACCCGGCAGAGTTTTTCGCTCTGATGAAGTTGATGCAACACATTCGCCTGTTTTTCATCAGCTTGAAGGTCTTGTTGTTGATAAAGGCGTTACAATGGGCGATTTAAAAGGCTCTCTTGAGTCATTTGCTAAAGAACTTTTCGGAAGCCGGACAAAAGTACGATTCAGACCTCACCACTTTCCATTTACAGAACCAAGCGCAGAAATGGATGCTTCATGCTTTGCCTGTGAAGGAAAAGGCTGTCGTATATGCGGGTACAGCGGGTTTATTGAGCTTTTAGGCTGTGGAATGGTTCATCCTAAAGTGCTTCGAATGAGCGGTATTGATGATAGTGTATATAGCGGATTTGCATTTGGTATGGGTCTTGAACGAACAGCTATGCAAAAATATGGAATTTCAGACTTACGACTTTTGTATGAAAACGATGTGCGGTTTTTAAAGCAATTTTAAGTTAAACTCGAAAGAAGGTAGAAAGTTATGAGAAAAATACCTCACAGAATATATTTAACGGAAGAGTTTATGCCAAAAGAATGGTATAATATGCGAGCAGATATTGGAGAAATTCCTCCTATGCTTAATCCGGCAACGCTTAAGCCAGTAACGGTTGATGATTTAAGTGCGGTTTTCACAAAAGCGGCGGCAGAACAAGAGCTTGATGACAAAAGCGAGTTTGTACCTATTCCTGATGAAGTTAGGGACAGGTATTTTGCTTACAGACCGTCACCGCTTGTTAGGGCATATAACCTTGAAAAGGCACTTGATACTCCGGCTAAAATTTATTATAAGCATGAAGGAAATAATACATCTGGAAGCCATAAGCTAAACTCTGCTCTAGCTCAAGCGTATTATGCAAAAGAACAGGGGATTAAGTCGCTTATGACAGAAACAGGTGCAGGGCAATGGGGGACAGCACTTTCAGAAGCATGTGCGAACTTTGGTCTTAATCTTACTGTCTTTATGATCAAGTCTTCTGTTGCGCAAAAACCTTACCGGAAAATTATTATGGAGACACTTGGCAGTAAAGTCATCCCCAGTCCAAGTATGACAACAGAAGCAGGCAAGAAAATTTTAGAGGCAGATCCTGAAAGTTCTGGAAGTCTTGGTTGTGCTATTTCTGAAGCTGTTGAAGCTTCAATGAGGGATGATAATGCACGCTATGCACTTGGATCTGTCTTACACCATGTAGTTTTGCATCAATCAGTTATTGGTCTTGAAAGTAAAATTGCACTGGAGATGCATGATGAATACCCAGATATAGTAATAGGCTGTGCTGGCGGAGGTTCAAATCTTGCAGGGTTAATAGCACCGTTTGTTAGAGATAAGATTAAAGGATCGGGTGGGCCACGCATTATAGCTGTTGAGCCGGCTTCATGCCCTAGCCTAACCAGAGGTAAATATGCTTACGACTTTTGTGATGTTGGCAAAGTAACCCCGCTTACTAAAATGTATACTCTTGGTTCAGGCTTTATGCCATCACCTAACCATGCAGGCGGGCTTAGATATCACGGTATGTCTCAAATAGTTTCAAAGCTTTATGCCGATGGACTTATGGAAGCTGTTGCCTACGGACAGGCTAAGGTTTTTGAATCAGCCGTATATTTTGCAAAAAATGAAAACATTTTGCCTGCGCCGGAATCCGCTCATGCTGTTTCGGCTGCTATTGATGAGGCACTTGAATGTAAGAAAACGGGAGAAGCGAAAACAATTTTGTTTGGCTTAACCGGACTTGGACACTTTGATCTTGCAGCTTATTCAAATTATAACGATAAGACGTTGTCTGACGGCATTCCGACGGATGAAGATCTGGCAGCAAGTTTTGCCAATCTGCCTAATGTTGAACATTAATTACTGGAGGTTGTTATGAATATTCCTATTTCCTGGCTAAAAGAATATGTTGATATAAGCTGCTCATTACAGGAATTTGAGCATAGGATGACGATGTCCGGCTCTAAAGTCGAGGGCATAACCCCTCTTGGGCAGGAGATTAAAAATGTCGTTGTCGGTAAAATATTAAGCGTAAAAAAACATGCAAACGCTGATAAATTATCTGTTACTTTAATAGATGTTGGCAACGGCAATCAAATCCAAATTGTTACAGGAGCTGACAATATTTTCGAAGGCGCATATGTACCTGTGGCACTTGACGGTGCGGTTTTAGCCGGAGGTAAAACAATTGCCGGCGGTGAACTGCGTGGTGAACTCTCTGAAGGTATGCTGTGTTCAATTGAAGAGCTTGGTTACACAAGACAGGATTACCCGGAAGCACCAGAAGACGGTATTTATATTTTTGAAAATAAACAGCATCATGACTTGCTTGGCGCAGATGTTGTGCAAATTCTTGAACTTGCTGATGATGTTGTTGAGTTTGAATTAACATCAAACAGACCTGACTGTAATTCCATTTTAGGTATAGCACGTGAGGCTTCCGCAACATTTGATTTACCCCTAAATTATAACGAACCTGCGCTTTTAGAATCAGCCGGAGGCTCTGCTGAAGACATGATCTCTGTCGAGATATTAAACCCTGATCTCTGTCCAAGGTATGTCGCAAGGATTGTTAAAAATGTTAAAATAGAGCCATCACCTCAATGGATGAGGCACAGATTAACTGCTTCGGGAATACGTCCGATAAATAATATCGTTGATATAACGAATTATGTAATGCTTGAACTTGGACAACCAATGCATGCATTTGATATTGACTGCGTTTCAGAGCGGAAGATAATAGTAAGAAATGCCAAAGACGGTGAAAAATTTACAACGCTTGATGGTGATGAACATGAACTTGACAGCTCAATACTTGTAATTTCAGATAAGGAAAAACCACTTGCGTTAGCAGGAATTATGGGTGGAGAAAACTCAAAAATAACAGAAAATGCAACAGGTATACTTTTTGAATCTGCGGCATTTAACGGTTCTCATATTAGGGTTTCATCCAAAAAATTAGGTATCAGAACAGATTCTTCCGGTAAATTTGAAAAAGGGCTTGATCCCAACCTTGCTATGTTAGCCGTAAATCGTGCTGTGCAGCTTGTTGAAATGCTTGGCTGCGGGGATGTTGTGGAAGGCTTTGTCGATTGTTATCCTAATGTGCGTTTACCATATGCAATCAATTATGACTACAATAAAATCAATGCTCTTTTAGGAACCGATATTTCGGCGGCTGATATGGAGTCGTATTTGCGCAAAGTAGGAATAGATGCAAAAAATGGAACTGCCCTTGTTCCTACATTCCGCTATGATGTTGAAGCAGAAGCTGATTTAGCTGAGGAAGTTGCAAGGCTTTACGGTTATGATAAAATTTCAGCAACTCTTGCAACAGGAACCCCGACTGCCGGTAAGAAAACAAGGCGACAGATAATGGAGGATTTGATTAAAGATTTTATGGTTTCCGCCGGACTTTCAGAGGCGATGCATTACTCGTTTGAAAGCCCTAAAGTGTTTTCAAAACTTAATATTGCCGAAGATAGTGAGCTTACAAAGGTCGTCAAAATTCTGAATCCTCTTGGTGAAGATTACAGTATAATGCGTAGTTCAACGCTTAACGGTATGCTAACATCACTTTCTTCAAATTTCAACAAGCGGAATGAAGAAGCAAGACTTTTTGAAATTGCGAAAGTGTATTTGCCAAAAAGCCTTCCTCTTACGGAACTTCCGGATGAATTGCTTACATTAACAATCGGAATGTATGGTAAAACAGATTTTTATGAGCTTAAAGGGATTGTTATAGAACTTTTTGAACAACTTGGGATTGATAATGTTATATTTAAAGCTGAAAAGGGGCTCAGTTTCATGCACCCGGGTCGAACATCAAGCTTGACTTCGGGAGGCAAAGGAATCGGATTTTTAGGTGAAATACATCCGGCTGTTGCTGAAAATTACGAAATTGGTAATCGACCATATGTCGCTGTAATAAATATTGAAACTGTATTCGAAATTGCAAACCTTGAGAGGATATATAAGAGCCTGCCTAAATTCCCTTCGACTTCAAGAGATATTGCTATGCTTGTTAAAGAAGATTCCACAAATGATGATGTTATTGGAATTATCAAAGAAAATGCTGGGCAATATCTTGAAAGGGCAGAGCTTTTTGATGTTTACAGAGGTGCACAAATTCAAGAAGGCTATAAATCAGTTGCATACAATATTGTCTTTAGAGCTCCGGACAGAACTCTTAAAGAGGAAGATGTCAGTGTGCGTATGAAGGATATTTTGGCAAAGCTAGAAAGTGTTCTGGGGGCAAAACTTAGGGGATAATGAAAGGACTATATAAAACATGGATATTAATAAATTATCGGTAAACACAATTAAAGTTTTAAGTTCTGAAATGATTCAAAAGGCAAATTCGGGGCATCCCGGGCTTCCTCTTGGTGCTGCGCCTGCGGCATTTATACTTTGGGCAAATGCACTTAACCACAATCCCAAAAACCCAAAATGGGTTAACAGAGATAGATTTGTTCTGTCGGCAGGACATGGTTCAGCACTCTTATATTCACTGCTTCACTTGTTCGGTTATGGTATTACGACCGACGACTTGAAAAATTTTAGACAATTCGGCAGTAAAACACCTGGACATCCTGAAAATTTTGAGACGCCGGGCGTTGAAGTTTCAACCGGTCCTCTTGGGCAAGGGATTGCAAACGCAGTAGGAATGGCACTTGCGGAGACTTATCTTGCGGATAAGTTTAACAAAGACAGTTATCCCATAGTTGATCATTACACATATGCTCTTTGTGGCGACGGCTGCTTGATGGAAGGAATTGCTTCCGAAGCGGCTTCTTTTGCCGGGCATTTTGGACTTTCGAAGCTTATAGTTTTATATGATTCAAATGATATTACGATTGAAGGCAATACCGATATAACATTTTCTGAAAACGTTGGCGATCGATTTAGGGCATATGATTGGGATGTTTCTTTAATAGCGGACGGGAATGATATGAACGCCATTTTGAAAGCTATTGAAAAGGCAAAAACTTCGGACAAGCCTTCTCTTATCGAAATTAAGACAGTGATAGGTGATGGTGCGCCAAATAAATCAGGAAAGCCGTCTGCGCATGGTGAACCTCTTGGTATAGATGAGATTGCTCTCATGAAAGAAAGTTTTAACTGGGATTACGAAGAAGAATTTTTCGTTCCGAGTGAAGTTAAAGGGCATTTAGCTTCTATTTGCAAAAATCTTGAAGATAAAGAAGCAGCTTGGAACACAATGTTTGAAGAATACAAAGAAAAACATAAAGACTTGTTTAGTGAATGGCAAAAATGGCACAGTAATGAGCCTGTTGACCTATCTGATATTGAAGAAATTTGGCAAAACTCAGGCGATTTGGCAAGTCGTTCTTCTTCAGAGATAATTTTAAACAAAATAATAAAATACGTTCCAAACATGATAGGCGGAAGTGCTGATTTAGCACCGTCTAATAAATCAGTTATGAAAAATCTTCCGTTTTACAACAAAGAAAACAGAGGCGGAGCAAATATTCACTTTGGTATTCGTGAACATGCAATGGCAGCGATAGCAAATGGAATAACCTTACATGGCGGGCTTAAAGTGTATATAGCCGGATTTTTTGTCTTTATCGACTATATGAAAAATGCAATGAGGCTTTCTTCACTTATGGGGTTGCCTGTAATCAACATTTTAACACATGACTCAATTGGGGTAGGGGAAGATGGTCCAACTCATCAGCCTATTGAACATCTTGCGATGCTTAGAAGCACACCAAACTTTACAGTTATTCGTCCATGTGACAGCAATGAAGTGTCTGCGGCTTGGTGTCTTGCGTTAAAACGCACAGATGGTCCGACAGGTTTAATTCTCTCACGGCAAAACCTGACGCTTCTTGAAGGAACAGGCAAGGAGGCGTTAAAGGGAGGGTATGTGCTTAGAGACAGCGATAACCCCGAAATAATTCTTATGGCAAGTGGTTCTGAGGTTGAGCTGGTTGTTAAGGCATATGAAGAGCTTAAAAAGCAGGGTATAAATTCAAGGGTTGTGAGTATACCATCGTTTGAGATATTTGAAGAACAGCCGATTGAATACAGAGAAGGCGTTCTTCCTAAAAATATTCGCAAAAGGCTTGCAGTTGAAGCCGGATCATCTTTTGGATGGCATAAATATACAGGGCTTGATGGGGATGTTATTTCTATAGACAGCTTTGGGGCTTCTGCGCCTGCAAGTGTTTTGTTTGAGCATTTTGGGTTTACTGTGCAAAATGTTGTTAAAAAGTCAGTTGAAATTATTAAAGCAAAATAGTATGAAAATAGATGTTCATGTACACATAACACCTCCGGATATTGCAAAAGATTATAAAAAAATAGGCGAAAAAGAGCCGTATTTTGCTATGCTTTCAAACTCACCGCAAAATAAATTTGCAACAGCGGAAGATGTTGTAGCCGAAATGGATGTATGTGGGTTCGATAAGTCAGTCGTTTTCGGATTTGGGTTTAAAGACATAGGGCTTTGCCGATATGTAAACGATTATGTTGCGGAATGTGTTAGCAAATACCCTGATCGGCTTATAGGGTTTTTAACCGTTCCGCCGACAGCCAGTGGAGTAGAGTGTGAGATACTTCGTTCAGTTGAAAATGGATTAAAGGGGGTAGGGGAGCTTTTTGCCGAAGGACAGCAGTTTGATATTGCTGACACCAAGGGAATGGCTTCCTTTTGTCGTATATGCAGCGAACTTTCTTTACCTGTAATGTTACATGCAAACGAGCAAATTGGTCACTATTACCCGGGAAAAGTCAATCTAGCATTTAGTGATATAGAGATTTTTGTCAGAAATAATCCCGGACTTAAAATAATATTAGCACATTTTGGCGGCGGAATTTTGTTTTATGAGCTCATGAAAGAGATTCGAAAATCCTTTAAAAATGTGTATTACGATACCTCTGCTATGCCATTTTTATATGGCAGTGAAATTTATAAAGTTATCGAAAATATCGGTATAGCGGATAAACTCTTGTTCGGCAGCGACTTTCCCCTTCTTTCCCCGGTCAGGTATGAAAAAGGCTTAAAAACATCCGGAATTAGCCGGGAAGCAGAGAATATGATACTTGGTGAAAATTTTGAAAGATTATTTAATCACCCAAATCCGGAACATTAGTTTGATTGTTAGTCTATAAGGCTAAAGCTATCTAAAAGAAAATTCCAATGATTTGGATCCCCCCAAGGCCCTGACATCTTTCGATATTCAACATTCAAACACGTAAATCACAATTCCTTTCAAAAACTTTAGATAAATACTCAAGTCCATCAGCATATTCTTTTTTAAGCATATCATTCGTGAACCTAAACTGCCAATTATTATCCCGAACACCCGGCGTGTTCATACGTGCTTCTCCTTTAAGTGACATTACATCTTGCAGGGGGAAAATTGCGTAATTTGCCGTACTGCTCATTGCTAGGCGTATTAAGTTCCAAGCGGCGTCCGATCCATCAGCGTTTAGGTATTTTCGAAAATAATCTTTTTCATAATCAGATGCGTTATCATACCATGATGCGGACGTATCATTATCATGCGTTCCTGTGTAAACAACTGTATTTGTGTCTACAAAATTATGCGGCAAGTATAGGTTTCCAATGCCTTCTGAAAAAGCAAACTGTAAAACCTTCATTCCCGGGAATTTTAAATCGTCTCGTAGGCTTTCGACAGAGTCAGTTAATATTCCAAGATCTTCAGCGATTATATCAACATCTCCAAGTTCTTTCTTGATGGTGTCAAAAAGCTTCTTGCCCGGACCTTGAAGCCATTTGCCTTTTATAGCAGTTTCTTCGCCGAAAGGCACTGCCCAATATTCATCAAAACCCCTAAAATGGTCAATTCTGATGATATCAAATTGTGAAAGTGTATGCTTAACTCGCCTAATCCACCATTCAAAATTGGTGCTTTTGTGTTCAGACCACTCATAAAGCGGGTTGCCCCAAAGCTGTCCTTTTTCGCTAAAGTAATCAGGTGGAACCCCTGCAACCGCTTTTGGATGCCCGTTTTTATCAAACATAAATAAATCTCTTGAAGCCCAAACATCAGCACTGTCCATAGCGACAAATATTGGTATGTCACCAATTATTTCAACTTTTAACGAATTTGCGTATTTTTTAAGTTTGTTCCATTCACGATAAAATTCGTATTGCAAAAAACTGTAAAACTCTATGTCGTCTTTAAGCTTTTTTTTCCATTTGTTAATAGCGGAGGGATTTCTATTCATAATGTCAGTGTCCCAACTATGCCATGAACCTCCATAATAGCTGTCGTCTATTTCTTTCTGTGTGTAAAGATTTTCGCATGACTTTTTGAAGATATGATATTCTTCTGTCTCAAAAGTCTCTTTACGCTCTGATATATAGTGATTTTTAAGTGCCATAAAAAGACTGTAACTATCAAGCCAGCTTGCATGTTTTTTGCAAAATTCAGAAAATTCTTTTATATTAATTTTTGAAGCACTAGATTTAAAAGTGCTAAATGCTTTTTTGAAGATACCTGTTTTATAGTCAATTACTTCGCCGTAGCTTACAAGTTTTGGGTCAAAATCTGGCAAATTGGCTATATCCTCTTTATTTAACCATCCCTCTTCAAGCAAAGCATCAGGGCTTATAAGCAGAGGATTGCCTGCAAATGCACAAAATGTTTGGTAAGGGGAGTCACCAAAGCTTGTGTGCCCTAACGGAAGAACCTGCCATAATGTTTGCTTTGCAGCAACCAAAAAATCAACAAATTCATAAGCCGCTTTTCCTAAATCGCCTATTCCATATTGACCGGGTAGGGAAGTAGGGTGCAGCAGTATTCCACTACGTCTTTTATCGTGCTTAGTTGCCTTTTTCAGTTTGCTAGTTTTTTGGCTTTCAGTTGCTTTTGGTGGCATAGGCTCTCTCCTTAGGCGTAATAATTTATTTTTTAGTACAAATCTTCAAGTTCCGGTACAATATGCAGCGGACGCTTGCCGGAAAAATAATCAACTATTGCATCTATTGCCATTCTTTTCATTTCACGTTGCGTTTCAGTAACCGAAGCTCCAAGATGTGGCAGAAGAACTGTGTTTTTAAGCAATAAAAGCTCGTTATCATCTTCGATAGGCTCTTTTTGAAATACATCAAGCCCGGCACCCCAAATTTCCCCTGTTTTAAGCGCGTTAATTAAATGCTGTTCGTTTACTGTATGCCCCCTTGAAGCGTTCACAAAAATTGCCGTGTTTTTCATCAGTTTAAATTCTCTTTCGGAAATAAGATCTTTAGTATCGGCAGTAAGAGGCGTCATTAAAACGATAAAGTCAGAAGTTTGTAAAAGTTCATCCAAGGACCTATATTTAACACCTAGATTTTCTTCCGCTTCAATCTTTCTTGTCCTGTTATAATAGCTAACTTCCATATCAAATCCGCCAATTGCCTTTTTTGCAACTGTTTCACCAATCCTGCCCATACCAATTATCCCAAGCTTCTGACCTGTAACTAAAAGCCCCTGTCGTTCTTTATACGATGTTTTTGACCAATTTTTACTGCGTATAAGATCGTCCATTTCTGTAACTCGCCGCGCTGTTGCAAGCATTAGCGTAATTATAAGGTCTGCGACTGTTACATCAAGAATATATGGCGTGTACGTGCCTATCACGCCTTTTTTTCGCATGCCCTCAATATTAAAACTGTTATACCCAACGCCGACATTACTAACAATTTTAAGACCGGGAGCAGATTGCAACAAATCATCATCTATTTGGCTATGAAAATTAAGATAACCTTCGCAATCTGAAATTAGTTCCAAGACTTCGCCTGTAAACCGGGCTTTTGGGCTGTAAATCAAATCAATTACCGTTTCAAGATATTCTTTTTCATCGGTATCAAGAGGGTATGTGCAAAGCACTTTGCTTCTATCCATTTAATCAGCTCATTTCAAGGTTTTCTTATATTGTACACTGATTTATTAACGATTTGCAATACTTATTGAAAAAATAATTTTAGGTTTGCATATGACAATGTTTTATGATATAATTTTATAGCGTTAAAATCTGTTAAACTGTGAGGGATAGACTATGGACATAGCAAAACTTTCGATAGATATAGCAAGCTCGCAAGTAGCTCGAGACTTTAATATTGGCTTGCTAAGAATGAATTTAGATCAAGTAAGCCAAGTTGGGGAACAAATAGTCGATTTAATTAATACTATATCCATAGATCAGCCTTCTACAATTGATATTCAGGTATAGATTTAAAAAACATGTTAATAGCGCAAATTAGGCTTGACAAATTTTTTGTCAAGCAATATAATGCTGATTGTTGAAATAGTAATTTGTACTTTTATTGTGTTAAATATCTGGGTGTGGCGTAGCTTGGTAGCGCGCTAGACTGGGGGTCTAGAGGTCGCAGGTTCAAATCCTGTCACCCAGAGTTTATATTTTGAATAAGAGAATACATAGGAGCTAATGTCTTTGGCTGATTTATCGGCTTTGGCATTAGCTCTCGTTGCTGTTTTCGTCTATAATGTGTTTTCTGAAATTATACTCGTATCCTCTCAAAACAGTAGCAGAAAAAAGACAAGTTTTTGTTACTGTTTTGAGGGGATACGAGTATATATATCAAGCTGTTTTACAGCAACACTACTATAAACTTAAATCAGAGGAAAAATTATGACTCGACAAGAAATTATCGAATACTGTTTATCATTCCCTGCTGTTTACGAAGATTATCCTTTTGATGAAATAACAGATCCCGGCGCATGGACAGTGATGCGTCATCTAACAAATAAGAAGTCCTTTGCTCTAATATATGAGAAAGGTGGAAGGCTTTGCGTTAATCTAAAATGTGACCCTTTTGAAGCAGACTTGCTGCGACAGATGTTTGAGGATGTAAACCCCGGCTACCACATGAACAAAGAACATTGGAATACAGTCACAATCGGCGGTGATGTGCCTTATGAAGAATTAAATCGGATGATTGATAATAGTTATGAATTGATAAAGCCGAAATTGAGGAAACGAAATGGTGCATAAGCTCATCTCAACAATCTCAAAAGCTCACGGTCGAAATAACACCTATGTTTTTGGTAGTTAGACAAGATCAAAAAAATATGTTAAAATATTTTCTGATATAATATACATAGCCCCTCAAAAAAACTTCAAAGTAGAGACTATCATTTTACAGCATAAAGCTTTGCATCATTTTTATATCTCCAGGGAGGTGATGATAAGGCGGCCGCATAGCTCAAAATTCGGACAAAAAATATAAATCGGTTCGTCGCACTTTTAAAAATGCGGAGAATCACAACTCCTAAATAAAAGAGACCGCTTAACCACGTTGTGTGTCAACAACGAGGCTTTTGATTTTTGTCATTGACAAAAACGACTTTTAAAAGGAGGATATTTTTATGCAAAGAAACAAAAAAGCAGGAAAAAGGTATCTAGCTGCTTTGTTGGCTTTTATGATGGTCTTAAATGTGTTTTCTTATTCTTTAGTTGCACAGACCGAGCCAATATTAAATGAAGCAGGGTTTGAAGAAGTTGATATTCATTTTGATCCTGTTGCAGCATTAGCTGTTCAAGAAAGAGTCAGCAGTGAAGCAGATATGAACTTTGGCGACCTTGCTCTCGTTCTTCATACTATTGGTGATCCTTTAGGACCTATTGGTTTTGAAGGCAATTATGCTTTACCAAATAACTCAAACGAACTTGTTGAGGTGATTGTTCAATTTCACACACCGCCTATGGAAGTATTGCGTTTGATGAATGAGATCAATCACCCTTACATGCAAGCCCAGGCTATCGGGCGCACCAGGGTTGTTATGTCTTATGAAGAGCAAGCTTTGGCGGCTCATAACCTTTTTGAATCTCAACTGGCGGCCATTCCGATGCCTTTATCAGGCGAAGGCGGCGGCATGACGATCCTTGATACTACTCATACTCTTTTCAATGGTGCTCTTATGCGATTGCCTGCGGGTATGGTAGAAGTCATCGCTGCTTTACCAGAAGTTTTCATGGTAACGCCTAACTTTACGGTATATAGCTCGCATGAAGATGGTATTAGTTTTGAAGAGTATGATTTAGAATTTTTGGCTGAACTTGAAGAAATTTTTACTGTTAGTGAAGACGAAGACATTGAAGAAGAATTTCTTGTTAATGCTTTAAATGATGAATGCGAATACATATGCGAATGCGAACATGAATGTAACTATGTATGCGAATGCGCAGTTGATGAAAAAGAAGAAGATTCTAACATCATCACGCCTGCTGATCCTGCTACGTGGATGCCGGGTTCAAATTCTTGGAGTCGTGGTTTTATGCGTGAAGCTATTGAATTGTTTGATATTGAAACAATTTGGGATTCAGGCTTAACAGGCAGGGGCGTTCGTGCCATTGTCACAGATACAGGTCTTGATTATTTTCATCCACGCTATCATCCTTTCTATGTTGATGGTCTGCGTATGACTGATGGAACTTTAGGCAGTCGTGTTCCCGGCAGCGGCGGTGCCGCAGGCGTAGCAGGCGGGGGATCAGGCGTAGCCGGACCACCGCATCATAATAACACCCCGATGGAAACCCTTTGGGCAAGCGGCTGGGGCGATGGAGATAACCATGGCACACATTGTACCGGATCAGTTATTGGTATGGCTCCCGGTGTATATCTGTATGCGTACCGTGCGTTAGGCGGCAATGCTATGTGGGGCCTTGTTGCTTCTTATGGTCAAATGTGGGAAGACGGACATGGAGTAAATGAATCGGGAGAAAGATATAAGCGCTATACCCGCAATATAGTGAATGTCTCCCTTGGAGCGGCACCTCCATCAACGATGGTCGCAAGCACATATGCTACAAACGTACTTACCCTTACAGGTTATTATTTGATACTTGTTTGTACACATAATCATGGTCCGGCTCTTTACACTTTGGCTACGCCTTCTGATGCTGATTTGGCACTTTCTGTCGGTGCTGGGCGTATGGGCGGTTGGGTATCACCTTATATATTTGAAGATGCCCGTATCGGTAATCAAGATGTAAGAATCGAACTTAAGACATGGGATTGGGCTTGGATGCCGCTTGATGCAAATGGTTGGCGTGAAGCTTTCCCTGTTGAAATGGAAGATATTTTGTTTGGCTATGTTTTTGAAAGACCGACTCGTTCATTTTCAGAAATGCAAGAGAATCAAGTTCCGAGATGGCGACGAGGCGGCGGGTTAAACTTGGATGAATTTGGAAACGCTGAATTCGTATGGGTTGGTGCATTAGCTAACACCGACGCAGCACGTCTTGCTGCTTTTAACAGGCTGCAAGAACTCGAAGTTGACATTACCGGCAAAGTTATCATCCAAGCCCGTAATGGCTACGGAACTCCGGGACAGACTAACCCTCGTGATTTTTGGGCTCAGCGTGGTGCGGGAGCACTTGTTATAGTTGATGACCGCCCTGCTCAAACTACCTTCTCTTATTCAGGAGGCGCAGGTGTATTTGAACTGGTTCAGGGAAGTATTCCTTTGCTTAGTATGCCAGGTCGAGATGGTCGTGCTTCATTACCGTTCCCGGCAGGCTTTGCGCCTCAAGCGGTAATAAGCGACAGCCCTGATGGTTCCGGCAGTATCCCTGTAACAACTAATGCCGTTACGGCAACTGCTAACATTACCGGGCATATCGGCATAATCAACCTTGGTACTCTGACCGATCACTCGGTAAGAGATGAGGACGGCAACTTTATAACACAAACTAATCGTGCGCCTAACTATTTGGCAACATTCTCATCTATCGGTCCTACACGTACTACTTACTCAATTGGTGTTGACATTGTAGGTCCTGGTACACAAATTCACTCTACATGGCCGGCACAATCCACAAACCGCTGGGCTCGTGCACTTCGCAATGAAGACGGCGATTTTGTTAATGCGCAAGGTGAAATGATTCACTGGGAAACAGGTGTTCCCGTAAGAGATCCAAACTGGTTTAATAACCCGGAACAGCGTGATTGGAGCATTGCTTATGCGCTTCAAATGGGTACGTCTATGTCAACCCCGACGGTTGCGGGCATAGCTGCTTTGGTATGGGAAGCTTTCCCGGACGATGGTCCGCTTGATATTAAAGCCAGACTTATGAACACATCTATACGCATGGGAAGCGATGAAAGGGGTACTCCATACAATGTATTCCAAGAAGGTGCAGGTTTTGTTAACCCTATTCAAGCGGTAACTCAACAGGCGTTTGCTACGGCACAAGTGCCGATGCACTGGCATTTCTCTCCTAACGTAGATCCTGATTTAGTAGGACAGCCGGACGGTCCTGTTATAGGTCAAAACCCACCCGGCGGATGGCAATCATCTTTAATAAACGTGACGCAATCTGCGCTCAATTTCGGTGCGGTTGTCGGAACAACAAGCCAAGAGCTTACAGTGACAATACATAACGCAGGTTCAACTGCTTGGGTTTATAATGTGACATTTGTTACTGCCGACCCGGCTGTAAACCAGAGACCTTTGGGTGCTTTCCATCCGGATGTTGCTCTTAGATCAATACACAACAGCTTGTATGACGGCACACAAACTATTACTTTCGTGATGGACTTCCCTGAGGGTGTGCCTCATGGTCTTTATAACGGTCATGTGGTATTCACCAACGCAGCAGGAGGGCGTATAACTATGCCTTTCGCCGGTGTTCCTTATGGTGCGGAAGGGACTGTTAATCTTCGCAATGGCTCAGGAATGATGAACCCAATTATTGCAGGATTTGTGCGTGAATACGCAGAACAAGACGATTTGCGTCACATACCGAGCAATGTAATTGGCTCGCTTACAAACTCAAACCGTAGTTCAGTTTTATTCAATATTGATTTCCCGGCAACAACGCCCGGAACAAATGTTCTCAATTGGGCAAACAGAGTCGATTTTTATGCCAGACGTGTGGAAGCCGATGGTTCTCTAGGTGTTAATACGTACTACTTTGGCACTATGAACCTTAGCTTCTCCGCTGCAAACACCGCAGGTATGTTTTTAGCACGTCATGCGGTTGCAAACCGTGTAGCGGATCCGTCTAATCCCGGTCAGTTTATCAATTTGCAGGAAGGCGTTTATGAACTGTTTATTGACTTCAATATTACGCCGCCTTCAGTGGTGGATATGCAATTAACTCCGGGTCAAGCTATTCCGCTTTCAGTCGGCAAATTTGTTGTTACAAATACACAGCCAAGCGTAGTACAAGAAAGCATTACATATGTTGAAGACGGAATTGTTGACGTTACCGGGCATATCTTAAGTTGGGCTCATGATATGGCTATTTACCATAATATGTTCCATGTCGGTGGTCAAAATGCGGCAGGTAATTTCATAATTCAAGAACCAACTCCTGTTACTTTTGCACATTCGTCACTTCTGGTAGGCGGTCAAGTGATTCGCCCTGATGCCGAAGGTCGCTTTGCCTTGAATGATATTGCTGAAGGAACAAATCTCACAGCTGTTGATGGAATGCTATTTGAATACACAGCAGCTACGGGTAATGCCGTTTCTTTAGCAGGCGCATTGATTTCTTCACCATTGACTGTTATGATCCCATATGTGCTTACCACATCCCCACAAGACTTTACTAGTATTTGGGAAACCGCAAGAAACAGCAGACAATGGACTGTACGCTTCATAGTAACACAAACATTCGATGACGGTAGATATGTGCAATTCCCTGCTGAATTTACCATTCCGGGGGCAAATGCCAATTTATCAGGTTCATATGTGTTCGAAGATGGTCCGCTTCAAGGTCATACTGCTGTGTTTGACATAAGAAACAACGGCAGGGATATTAGAACTTTCAATCTTAGATAATCAAAAAAGATACTGATTACTCGTTTAGCGGGTAATCAGTATCTTGCATTTAGACTGCAAGCTAGTATAAATTAAAAAATTATGAAATCGAGGTACATAAAACATGAATAAAAAAAATAAGATTTTATCGTTAGTGATAGCAATGATAATAACGTTGCAATCTTTGGGCAGTGCAGCTGTCTTTGCTGTAGAAATAGGCAATAGCGATGCCATTTTTACAGAGAACACAACGCTTGTGTATGATGAAGATGAGGTTGTCGCTGCTGAACTATCATTGTCTGAACCCTCGGGTTTTGGACATTTCTCGGTTGTTAACTATTGGTATGATAACAGAGTGTTTGAAGACTGGTATGATGAGTTATCTGAATTTGATGGTAACTACTCTGACAGAAACAGGGAGCTTAATGAATACTTAGAGGATATCGCTGCACAGGATATTCAAAATATCACACCTTTGTTTGAAACCTTCAATGCAACAGGCGTAAGAGGGGATAGGGGCTGGCATATTTTTGGTGCAACTCGCAGTACCGATCCGATTGGCACTGCAAATTATGGTAACATAGCGATTGGCAGGGTACAAGTGATGACTGCCGGTGGCGTTCAAGCCCGTTACCGTCATATGTCCGGAGGATATAGAGTGTATCCTGCTTCGGAAGGTAACAATGGTTACGGATACTTTACCGTAAATGCTAACGGAGAACTTGTGCCTGTAACCGGGTATTTTACAGAATCACGTAATGCTTCGCTGACTGATCATCAACGCCGTTTTGTTTTTTATACGGAATTAACATCTGAGCAAGTGGGAGATTCAGCCACGTTCCTTAGCCGGATTGATTATCGTTACGGTGATTTACCGTTTGAGGCTTGGCTTGGCGGAACTACATTGACCACTAACACTGCTGCTGCAAGGTTAGTGCATCTTCAAAGCCATAGATTGATTGCACAAACGGATGATGAAGGATATGCCATCGGTTATACATTGGAGACAGTTGTTGAGTTTCGTTCAGCAGTCGGTGCCACTACCGGTGCGATTAATGTCCCTCATGCTGGCTACCGCGGACCGGGTCAAGCCAATATGCCTAACGCTATAAGACATGTTATCGGTAATTTTGATTTTAGTGTTAACATTGATGGGGCGAGACTTGCCAGCATACCTGTCAGGCTGACGCAATATGATGACTTTATGTTATGGGATGAAATCAACGATTGGGTGCTTGACTTACGTGATGAAGCAGGCGGAGCAAGAGGAAGTATTAATGGTCGCTTTGTAGACGTTACTTCCATCGGCCAAAGTATCGGCGGTCGTGATATTTGGAATATTGTTATCGCCGCAGATGCTGCCGCACATGATTTTTATCTGAATCATACTAGAAGAGTGATGTCTGAAAGCCCGGAATCTATCGTACAATTGATGAACGAAGTGCAAGAAGATGAGCAAGCCGGGAGAGCACCTCGCCACCGTTTACCTCTCTTCTTCATGAACATCCATCCGGACGAAATGACAGGAGTATGCTCCCAGATTGCTATGATGGAACAGTTGCTTCACGGAGATTACCTAGTATTCAACAACCTCGTTGAGCAGCCTGACCTTATATGGGGTGCTTGGCCTACAACAGGATTTGGTAATCGTTTCCAACGTCCTACTAATTTTACTACAAATGAAGTGCGAATTTCTGTTGAAGAAGCATTGGAGCGATTTATCTTTGTTTTTGTTCCAACAAACAACCCTGATGGACGCTATTTTATGCGCCGAGGTACTTTCCAAGGTCAAGACACAAATCGTGACGGTGCATACCAACTGCATCCGGGAACATGGGCTGTTACCACCAACGCTGCAAAATGGAGTCCATTGGCGATCTTGGACTTCCATGGTCATGTACGTGCGATGCTGATAGAACCCGTTTCAGGACCGCATAACTATAACAAAGAGTATGATTTAATGCTGCCGTGGATGTTAGAAGCTGCCCATGCGATGGGGCAAGCTGTTATTTCGGGCGGATACAGCAGCTATCACATACCTCTTGCCGGTATGTCGCATGGTTGGGATGATGCCGGTCCATTATATGTACCTGTATTTATGACATTACTTGGTATCAAAGGCTTTACACTGGAAATTCCTGCGGCGAACCAAGACAGTGCAGATGCGAACGTATCTATGGGCTGGGGTTATACATATTTTGCCATGAATAACTTTGAAGATTTATTTATGATGAAATTAGAAGTGAAGCAGCGAGGTCTTGAAGGCGACGATAATCATGCAGTTGATGCTTGGCTTGTAGACCGCCGCACAGCGACATCTGAAAACGCACGCAATGCCGCAGAAGCCTCTTTGACAGCAGCAAGAAACCTTCCTTACAGCGGACTTGCTACGATACCTGTTGGCTCAACACAAAACCCAATCATCGGACGTCAGCCTACACGTGATAGACGTGGCAGCTTTTTCCCTGATTATTGGGTTATCCCTGTAGACCATACTTTACAAACTAACTTGAGAGAAGCATTATACAATGCTTCAAAATTAGCAAACCACAGCGTAAGCTTTGAAGAGCTAACACGACCAATCTACTTTGAAGGTGTTGTATATCCTGAAGGCACACTGATTATTGATATGAGGCAGGCTACACGCGGATATATCAATTCCATGTTCGCACCGGCAGCTAATTTGACTCCGTTTACCAATGCGCCTATATATGCGGAAACCGCTGTTGAGTTCCCTGCTGCACGAGGTTTTAGAGCCGACCCGATATGGGCATCTAATTTATTCGACGATGCAACAGTACCAATCAACATGGCAAACCCGGGCAATGACCCTGCGGACACAGCACCATTTTTACCAAATCCAAGAATTGCCGAGGGCAACAGTGATTATCTTGTTATTGCCAATAACAGCATAGATTCTATCCGGCTCATCAACCGTTTGCTGCGTGAAAACGTCAACGTTTGGATGCTGACAGAATACAATCCGGCAGGTAAAATTGGTGATATATTAGTAGCACGCAATGAGATTACAAGCAGATTGATCAATGGTCGTTTAACCGTTACAATGCCTGCCGGCATATATCCTGCTCAGCCATTTGGTCCTGCTGACCCTGACAGAACTGCCGATGTATTCTTTGAATCTACAGCATTATATGTGCGTCCTGCATCAGCTCAAGCACTTGTTTTGCCAAATGTTATTTTAAACCATACAGGACATCCGGCTACTAATGCTACGGGTCAAGGCTTGCTTGGCGAATCTTGGTTTGTTTTACAAGATATGGGATTCACTTTCCAACGTATCGGTGGAACTGCCGCCAACCTAAACGCCGCAGTTGCACGAGGAGGTAATGTTGTTTTCGGTTCAGCGTTACCGGCTGCTTTTGTTAGCCCAATCAATACACACCAATTGCCATTTGTTGCTATAGGTACCGGACCTGCTGCAACTGCTGAAGATGCTGCTCTATTTGGAGGACGCAGTCATGTTTCTGTCAATTCCGGTGGTGTTGGGGATTCCGGCGGTTCTTTTCCTGCTGCATTTTTACCGGGAAGTGCGTTGACGGAACGTTTTAACAGGCATGATTTACTACATACAATCGGCAACACAAGAGCCTATACCGCAGTACCGATTGGCACTGTACCGTTGATGCGTACGTTATCACCGGATGAAGGTGGATATTTCCGCGGAGGATTTTATACAACAGCACAACAAAATGCTATAATGGGTCGATACTTTGGCTTTACAGGCCTGACAAACGCCAGTGTACCATCTACCGTAATCGGCATCAATGCGATACGCCGAGGTCATACCAGAGCAATGTACCCAATAATTGGAACTTCAATTTTTATGCACACAGCGGGCATAGAGTTTGAGCCATTACCATTTGTGACCGGAGAAATAAATGACTACGTTGTGACATTGGCTGCCGGCGCAAGTGCAGCACGAGGAAGTAATGCAACTATCGAAGAAGTATGGATAAGAACATCCAGCAACCTTGCATCGGAAGTGTTTAATATTAATACAGCGGAATCGGACGGATGGATAAAACATGTGCCGACAGCACCAAGCACTAATTTCATCCTTGAACCATTTGATATCGGCTTGAGAAGATACGTCCACTGGTTTGTGATAAACAGTGACGGCGTTGTCAATCAAGGTAATATTGATTTTGGTTTGCCAAAGATATATTCAATAACAACAAGCCCTGGTGATTTCATCAGCATCAATGAAACGGCAAGAAACTCAAGGCAATGGATCATACGATTTAATATAGACACAGCCTATGTCGATGGTCGTGACGGACGTTCCTTCATTACCGATGTAACGATGCCAAGCAACAATGCCAATTTGAGTGGTATTTATATATTCGATGATAACCATAAATTGTCAGGCAGGATATTAGAATTTGACATAAGGAATAACGGTAGGAATATCGTTAGGTTTAATCTCCGATAATGTATCGCTTTAAATTACCTTTAGATGGTATTTAGTCATCGTATCAAAGAAATACATCTTTACGGTTAAAAGACGCAACACACAACAAAGCACCTTCGGCTATTGAGCCGTTGGTGCTTTGTTGCATTATTATTTAGGGTGTGTTCGATAATTCGCTTTCGTTAGATTTTTGAGCGTTTTTTCGATAAGTGATTTTGCGGAAAACCGCACATACCCAAAGGTACGTAAGGCTTTTCCGCAAAAGTGCATAGCGGAAAATAAGCCGAAAATATGACGGAATGGAATTATCGAACACACCCTAATAATCACAAAATATCAAGTGGCTGTACAGCGTTATATTCAGTGACATTATAGGTGAAAATGGCAAATTTCAATCTATCAAAATATACTCCTAAACCGAATAAATCCAACGAAATTTGCACTCATTAGCGGCTTGAAAATTAGGCTGCTCAGTAGGCTTTTTGAGGACAGGCTCACTACCAATTTTTAGACCAAGTCATATACTAAGAGTATAAAGCGCTTTATAAAAATAATATATAGCAAAGGAGGACATTAAAATGACTTTCTCCAATTTTTCTAATGTTCCGGAAGAACATAACATAAACGATAGCGTTGATCAGATTAGCGAAAATAAATTGAGACTAAGCCCGCCATGGTACACTTTTTTCAATTATGTAATAAACTCCGTCGGAAGAGATCGATGTGTTGAAGTTTTTGAAATGCAAGAAATATCAGATGGTAATTTCTTAATTCCGATTGAAGTAAGGGGCAGAGACAAAGCTATTGCTTTGGCAACTATTCTTGTTCCTTGTGTGAATTTTGGAAATATAAATGTCCGTATTGAAGTAATTCAATGCGGTCAAGTTGTAAAACCAGATGATCGTTGTCAAGATGAATGCAGCTTAATGAGAATTTTTGAAGAAGCATTTGGCACAAATCATTACTATGAATATGTTGAATTCAGAAGAGTATTTAGCTCAATAATAGTATTTCCTGTATTTAAAAAGGAAGTAATTCAATTCTTTAATGATGACTTATCTGACCTAAACAATAGCTTCAATGGCGTAGCGGCTCATGTATTTGCCGAAGTATTAGAGAAACAGATTGATGGTATTTCCATTAACCCATCAACGGCAATAGTTAATACTTTCCAACACTAAAAACATTTTAAAATCTTGTCTTTTGGCACAATGCGCCGTAATATGATTTAATGACAAAGAGCCAGTCTATGATTATGGTTTATCAAAGATTGGCTCTTTATGTCTTCTGTGCAATTGTTACAATTTACTTATATATATAGATAGCTCTGGAGGCGCTATCCCATACAACATCTGCACCAAGAATTTCTGCTACATATCTAATTGGTACATATGTACGATCATTTGCAATTACCGGTACGCCCATGCCGCCCGGTAAAGGCACACCAACAGTTAATGTTAACTGCGCCACGCCGTAGTTGATAGTTATGATGCGAGTAGCTTCATCCCAATAAACTGTCGCGCCTAATGCTTCAGATACTAAACGCAAAGGAATCATTGTGCGGTTGTATTCGGAATCAATAAAAGGGGCTACATCAGCTTGAACATTTACACCATCAATTGAATATGTGGAACTGCCCACGACAAAACGTAATGAAGTTGCTGCTACACCAGGTCTTACCATGGCTATTGTTGAAACTTCATTACCAATAACATATCTAAAGGTCGGTGAGTCTAATACAAATCCAAAAGGTATTTGCAACATGCTTTCTGTAATAGTAGAGCCAACAGGGAGCGTAAATTGCTGGCTTCCTACTTGCTGCCCGCTATATGTTCTGAACAGAACAGATATATTGCGGTTTTGAGCATTTTGGCTTGTTCTAAATTGAACTACTTCGCCATAATAATAGCCATCATTTGTGCGCACAAAAGCTCGTACAAAATATTCGGTATTAGGTGTTAATCCTGTTATAGAAATTTCAAACCCCGGAGCATTATGTGCCGCTGCCCTTGCTACATTATGAGAAATTGTAGGCATCCTAGATACGGATGAATAAACAACGCCATGTTCTAAAACACGACCGGTAATCTCGTGTGCGAATATGCCGCCTACTATTGCAGATGTATTGCTAACTTCTTGTACCGAATATGTCTTAACGTAGTAGGAATCCTCAGCACCTAAGCGTATCAATCGACCATAAGACACTCCGGCTGCGTTTCTTGCGAATGCACGCACATAGTAAGGAGCACCTGCTGTAAGCCCGCTGACATTAACGGATGTCGCACCAAGACCGCCGCTGACAGTTTGATGACGAGTTCCACTTTGGTTCAGGCTTGGATTAGAGTTTGTCAGTGAAAAAACAACGCCTCTTTCAGTGATGCCGCCGCCGTTATCACTCTCGACATTAATTCTAACGTTAATTGATGTGTCAGACAAACGAGTAACAGAATCAGTCCTAACAGTAGGGGGGTGGATGTTGAATCCCTGTGTTCTAAATGAAACCATTTGTCCATAGCTTGTACCATATGCGTTCTCAGCGAAAGCCCAAACATAATATAATGTATTGCTGGCAAGCCCTGTTAGATTTACTGTACCTGTTCCGGAAGAGCCGGATGTCGTCACTACATTACGTGTTTGGTGTACCGATGGTCTTGAAGGGGAATTAGAGAAAACGATACCTCTCCTTGTCACAGTAGCACTTCCGGACGCAGTTACATTAATTCCCAAGCTTGCAGAGGTATTGGTGATATTAAAAGCATTTTGGGTAGTAACACTAGGGGCAGAGCCAGAGCCTGTTGTCGGTGGAGATACAGGCGGTCGAGGAGGTTGTATTGCTACATCGGGCATGTGGGTATAGTTTATCCACTCATCAACGTAGAACTCTCCTCTGGAATAGCTTGTAAACTCAACAAGAACTTCAATATTTATTGTTAAGCCCGGCGATAAATTGGGTATATCAACCGTAAATGAACGGTTGCCATTTAGCTGCCTGTTGAACCATATTCCGGCTATAGAGCCTGATGCGGACATAGGGGATGCATCCCCTTCGGTATTCAACCTAACGTCTAAGCGTGCAGATGTAGCACCGACTTCTATAACCCTTATAATGGCACTTCCTGTAGCGACGTCACTAATGGCAATATCATATGCTGCAACCGTATTAACGAAAGCCATAGGCGCAATTAATGTTAAAACTATTAAAGCGGATAACAACTTTAAAAAACGAGTTTTCATTTTATATCCCTCCAAACTAACTATTTAACGCAAATCAAGGGTTGAATAGAATCACTGTCATTGCGGGTCAAGCCCGCAATGACAAAAGTTTATTTTTCAACTCTTGAATGGCGTATTTATTATAAAGCTATAATACGACATCTTGCAATTCATTGTAAATACCAACTAGCGTTGATAATAGTGACTTTATTGGTGTTTACTAAGATTGAGACTATTTGAACTACAATTTGAAGTATGCTACCAACTGTCTGAGCACTTCAGCCTGTGAGTTAAGCTCTTGAGATGCTGCCGCAGTTTCTTCAGAAACAGTTGCATTGCTTTGTACGACACTTGAAATTTGGTCAAGGCCAATTACAATTTGACTGATCGCTTCAGCTTGCTCTTTTGACGCTATAGAGATTTGATTTATAATCTCCAATACTTCGGAAGCGTTTTTGACAATTGTATCTAAAGATTGTGAAGTAGATTCCGCAATGCTTGATCCGCTATCTACTCGTTCAATAGAGCCATCAACTAAAGCGGTAGTTTCTTCTGCTGCTTTTTGACTGCGGATTGCAAGGCTGCGAACTTCCTCTGCGACAACACTAAAACCTTTACCGTGAGCACCTGCACGAGCCGCCTCAACTGATGCATTAAGGGCAAGTAAGTTAGTCTGGAAGGCTATGTTTTGAATAACTGCTATAATGTTAGAGATGTTATTGGATGAATCTTTAATTTGTGACATAGCCTCAAGCATCTGTCTCATTGATTCGTTTCCTTCTTTTGCGTTTGTTGTTGATTTATTGGAAAGTTCACTTGCTTCGGATGCATCGCTGGCATTTTTTTGAGTTTGTGCATTTATAACGCTGATAGTTGCACTAAGTTCTTCAACAGAGCTTGCTTGATCTTGCGCACCGTTTGCCAGGCTAATTGATCCTGCTGAAATATGGCCTGCGCCTGCCAGCACTTGGCTTGCAGCAACTGAAATTTCTGACATAGTTCTATACAGATTTTTGGAAATATTATTAATCGGTTGTTTAATCTCGTCAAATTCACCAACATATTCTCTTTGAATAGTTTTGGTTAAGTCTCCGTTTGATATAGCATTTAGCATTTCAGCTATCTCATGAATATAGTCATTAAAAGTGCCTATCATTTTATTAACAGATTCACTCATTTGAAGAAAGTCGCCCTGATAGTTGTTAGATACGCTAATGCCGCTAAAACGTCCTTGTGCTAATAGGTTCATAGCATCTCTTATTTCAACAACAGGCTCGTCAACAGCAAGAGCTAGGTCGTTTAGTCCTACCATAATATTCCGCCACTCACCGCTGTACTTGTCCGCATCAATTTGAATATTCAAATCACCTTTAATAGCCGCTTCAATCATTGTACCAATTTCTGTGCCAACAGCTTGCAAATTATTGGTAAGCTTAACTACTGCTTTGGGCATAATCAGCCAGTCGCCAACCCAGCTTTCTAAATTCAGATCATTTTTAAAATCCCCATTGGCTATATGGTCTAATGTACGAGCAACATCTAATATGTCTCTTGTATTAGTCGTAAGAAGATCATTTATCAATTCGACCATTTCTTTAAAGGAATTTTGATATTTATCCGCATCAACATTGTAATTAATATTTCCTACGCTGAGATATTCTTTATGTACTGTACTAAAATCTTGCACAATGCTTTTTATTATATCAACGAAATGGAGGACATCCCCGGTCAACTCACCAATTTCGTCTTTTGGAAGGCTTTTTTTATCAATATTAACGTTCATTTTACCTTCTGAAACTTCATGCACAAGAAAATTAAGGCGTTTGATTGGTTTTATAATGTAGTTGGATATAGAATACATTAAAACAAGTGATATTACCAGACCTAGAATCCCTATAGCTAAAACTCTTAAGGTTACGGCATTTCTATGCTCAACAATATCGTTCAAAGGCATTGCCATTAAAACAGTAGAAATGTCACTTCCATCAGAGCCGATTATTGGTAAATAAATTGCGCTGTAATCTTCTCCAAACAGGGTTATTCTGGTTTTAAATTCGCTCCTTTGTTGAAATACATAGCGTAACACCTCTTCGTTTTCCATACGTGTTCCTGCTACATTATTACCTTGCTCATCAAGCATAGTAGATGAAACACGCATATCATCAACGAAAATTGTAAATATAGCCCCAAACTGTTCCGAAAGTGATTCAACGGCTTTTTGCGTATCTAACGCATATGCTACAACAATCAGACCGATTATTTCTCCTTGATAAATAACAGGTAAGGAAGCACGGATAGGAATTTGCCGTAAACCCACAGGCGTATAGGCTACAGAGATTACACCATCCAAAGCTTCAAGCAATGAAGCAGTGCGAATTTCGTCTCCGTAGCTATCCGGTTCATCTGTTCTTGCTAAAACAACAGCGTTTGAATTAGCAACTGTTATGTAAGTAACACCATAAAGCTCAATCATTTCGTTACTTACACTAAGAGCTGCTTGCGTATCTTCGTTTAATATAGCTTCAACCAGACGAGGATTACTTCCAATTTCAATCCCGGCATCAATAACTCGGCTTCGAGTATCTGCTGCAATGGTTCGTATGCTGTTGGCGGCTATACCAATCTGTCGATTTAAAAGGTAGTCATTGAACGCACTGAATTGCATTATAGCTACAACCAGCGTAATTGCAAGAAGAACTGATATTAACAATCCTGTTGGTAAAATTATTTTGCTTCTTAATTTTAGATTTTTCATTTTAAATTCCCCTTTATTATTTAGGATGTGTTTGATAATTCTATTTATTAACTATGAAGCGCATAAGGTATGAGTTTAGAATTTTAATATCAATAGGCTTAGACATAAAGCCGGAAAAACCATTTTGCAAAAATACTTCAGACTGCCCTTTTATCGCATTAGCTGTAAGCGCAACAATAGGGTGAATGTAGCCCATTTCCCGCAAAGCCTTTGTTGTTTCAATACCATCAAGTTCAGGCATCATATGATCCATAAAAATTATGTCATAGGTTTTGCCTTCTTTTACTTTGTCTATGGCAGCTTGTCCGCTTTCGCATAGTTCGACATTAAGCTCAAACATATCAAGCATTGCTTCTGCTATATAAAGATTAGTAGGTACGTCATCAACAACCAGAACTCTTCCGTTAGGGATAGGCTCAGGTACAAGCTCAAAGTCTTTCGCAAATGAGAACGTTCCTGATTTAAATTCTTGTAATGCACTAGTCAATTCTGGTCCGAATACTTCTGTTCCTACTGTTGTTTGTGGAATACGAATAGTTATGGTAGTACCTTTGCCTACTTCACTTTGAAAGTCAACTGAAGCGTTCATAAGCTGAGCTAAGCTATACACAATTGGAATTCCAAGTCCCGTACCGCCGGTATGTGCGTATTCATGCTCAGGAAGACGAACATATTCGTTTTTAATTGCGTCTATTTGCTCTGCGCTCATGCCGTTTCCTGTATCTTGAATGGTTATAACAAGGATAACATTATCGTCGTTTTCCCTTTCACATTTCAAGTACAATGCTACCGTGCCCGAATCCGTATATTTGAAAGCATTAGTTAGCAAATTGTTTATAATTTGACGTATTCGCAAGTTATCTCCAATCAGCTTGGTTGGCAAATTCTCGTCTATACGCATTTTAAATTGGACATTTTCATTCTCTAAGAACACTAAATGCAGCTGTGTTGCATCAATAATTAAAGATATACTTTCGTACTCATTATTAGATATTTGCATCTCACCTGATTCAATTTTTGAAAAGTCTAAAATGTCATTTACGATGCTCAAAAGTGTTTTAGACGAATTATAAATTTGTGAAAGTGCTTCTTCAATTTGGGGCGACATATCCCTTTTATTACGAAGTTGAATTTCCGAGATACCAAGAACTGCTGCTATTGGTGTACGTATCTCATGGCTCATTCTTGCCAAAAATCTGTCTTTTGCTCTACCACTTTCTACAATTGCTTCAATACGCTGTTTTTCCAATTGATTTTCGTTAAGGTTTTCCCTGCGTTTTGATATGCCGTAGAATTGAGCTAGCAAAAAGAGATATATTACGATAATTAGAAGCACAATAGGTGTCATGATTGAGGCTAGGCTTTGAGAAATAGGGTTTTCTAACGCAGAAGCGGGGATTATATCAAACAAAATCCAATCCATAGTGTATAAGGGAGCAGCGATAAAATAGGCATCCCCCATCAAAAAATCATAGAAAGGTGAAAGATAAATTCCTGCATAAACTCTTTCGGTTAAAAAATCATAGCAAAAGAGATCGAAAAGCGTATTAATGTTTTCATAGTAATTAATTAGGGGATTTGAATGAAATATAATTTCGCCTGTGCTCGATGCCAAAATCCGGTATCCGTGTCCAAGTATTGGTCTATAAGCGATATTGTTCAAAATATCATCTTTGCTAATAGATGCCCCTACAACAGCACCAACATTGTTTAAGTTGGGGAGATATGTGGCTATTGCGGCAGTAAAGCTTTGGTTTCCTTGGGACCAATAAGGGTTTACTATAACTTTAGTTCCTTCTCCGGCCTCTACGGCTGCACTATACCAGGGGGCATTAGTTGAATACCATGCAGCCCCTGGCCGCATTCCCGCACCGTTGATTATACTTCCGTCGGAAAACCCGATAAAAGCGTTGATAATATAGTCATTTTCACGCACGATACCTTCCACAATTTCTAGGAATTCACGGTCTCTTTCATAGAAGTCCCGAAAGCCTTGACCTCTAAATTCTTGTGGAGTAGATAAGGCACTTAAAGTATGGGCTAAGACCCCTACTGTGTTATAGGATGAGCTGAACCAAGCATCAATTTCGTTGGCATATATTCGTTTATCACGCTGTGCAAGTTCAATTATGTCATCATAGATAATGTCTCGAACAATAGCGCCTACGATAATATACAGAACCAGTACGCTGATAATTAGCACTATAGCAGTGCTTAAACCCGACAAAATAAAGAAACGACGCTTTTGCTTTTTAGCTTCACTTGAATTAATAATATCCACATATATCACTCTCCGATTGTGTTGGCTTGATAAAAATTTTATTTTTGTACTTCACATTTTCAAAAATACGGCTGCTATTTTCCGTCATATAAACTTCGCCTAAATCCAATATACGTCACAAGAAAATATATTGCATAGACAACTGTGAAAGCGGATAAAGCAAGGAAGTAATAAAAGAAAGCCGGAACTTCAACATTACTTAGATATACAAACTGCCGGCTGGCAAATAACCCGATAAACATGGTTAACGCAACTGAAATTATAAACGGGCACATGTAATATATACCTAACTGCTGTAACAGCACTTGATTGGTTTCCTTTTTTGAAAGTCCAAGCTTGCTCAAAAGTGCATAACGAAACTTAAACCTTGATGCATCGCCTAGCTGCTGCACTGCTAAAACAGTTAGTGCGATACATACAAAGATAAAAGAAATATACCCCAGAACGAGGATAAAAGATGCCATTATATTGCCCATTGAAGCGTTTGCATTGGCTTTAACTATAACCGATTCGACCCCATAGCTTATTATGCCGCTGCTTCCGATAGCAGGGAGGTTTCGATCCGGACCTGCGAGTTGCATTGAAAGAATACCACCGGCAGATACAGCACCTTCTATGCCGGGCTGTGCTTCCATTAAAAGATCTGTTAAATCAGAAGGTGCTGTTTCATACAAATTTATTGCCAAGATAGAATAAAATGGATGCAAAAAGGATATAAAATCATCCGGAATAACAACTATGTAATCCGCACCATTCATCCCGTTTTGTGTTATATAGTCATTTCGTATTTCTTGTAAGTTAAGCTCAAATCCTCCTATTTGGAGTGGGTGAGTCGAAGCGAAATGTTCCAAATGAGGTGTTACTCTATGTATTGCGTTAAAAAGAAATTCATTTTCGCTTAAGGCTACAGCTTCTAAACCTGTCATAGCACGAAAGGCATTATAGTCGCTTAATCTCATGAATGTATCATAGATGTGATACGATATGCCTTCATGTGCTTGAGAGACATTTGTATATAAGTGCCTGTTAATGCTATCATCCTTATTTGTATAAATGCGATAGATATGCTGCTCTCTAATCAATGAGTTGTATGATATAATTTCTATTTGCTGTGCGAAGTCTTCATCCGTATTCTGACTGAACACAAGCACGTCTACCACCAGATTCCTATTAAGAGCCTCTCTTTGAAACCCGGCAAACATCATAGCGAATGTCAAGCCAAAGAGTGCCAATGTAAACAAATTCGTTAATGTCCCCATTGTGAAGCGCATTGTTTTGACCTTTGAAGATAGCTGTCTAAGCACAAATATATTGGCTTTTTTAAAAATGGACTTGTGCTTCTTCTCAATAAAGCTAAGGAAAAATGATGATAGACCTATGTACAAAAGATAGATAGATATAACAAGCCCGACGATAAGCCAACCCAAAGCATCACTTGACGCACCGATTATAAGACTTACATTAAAAGCGATGATATATGCGATAGCAACATATAGAAGTATCTTAGCGAATGAGCTTTTACTTCCTATGTTTTGTTCATTTTGCTTTTGCATATTTATTAGACCCTTTATGGTCATCTTTTTGAATCTATGGTTTATTGAAAGTAGTGCAGCAACATATGAAATACCAAGCATGAAACCTGTTAATGCTAATCCGAAGATATTCAGTCTTATATGGATGTCATGAGGCGAGTCAACAAGAGTGGCGTAAATGTTTAGAAATACCCATTGAAAAAACATACCCGGTAAAATTCCAAGCAAAAAAGAAACAACACCAAGCAGTAAGTTTTCCATACGAAAGATTGAAGCAATCTGCCTTTTTTCGATGCCTACGAGCAAATATATGGCAAATTCATTGCTTCGGCGTTGAACCATAAAATTAGCCATGTACCTGACTAGCCATATGACAAGGAAAAAGATAAATACAGAGGCTAAAACTGTCATCAAAATCAAAATGTTTAAGCCTTGCGTCAGTCTTTGTAAGTCTTCTGAAAACATCATGCCGTTAAATGCAAAAACGAGTGCAGATATAATTGTCATCGTAGCTATGTAAATCAAATAATCTTTTAGGGAACGCTTAACATTGCGGATGGCAAGTTTATTCAGCATTATATTCGTACCCTCCTATCAAAGACAGCACATCTAGAATTTTGTTTAAAAATTCTCGTCTTGTTTGTTTAGCTCTGACAAGTTCGTCGATTATCTTTCCATCTTTAAGAAAAAGAATGCGTTTGCAATAGCTTGCGGAAAAGGCATCATGAGTAACCATTAAAATCGTAGCACCCATTTTTTCGTTCATATTGCGGAAAGTTGTCAACAGCATAGTGGCTGATTTGGAATCAAGCGCACCGGTTGGCTCATCTGCCAAAATCAACTTTGGCTCATTTGCCAACGCCCTTGCGCAGGCGCAGCGTTGTTTTTGCCCGCCGGAAACTTGATAAGGAAACTTACTTGCATTTTCAATGATGCCAAGCTGCTCCATAAGTAACTTTGCTCTAGCTAGGCTTTCTTGCTTGCTTTTGTTTTGCAAAGACATAGGGAGGATAATATTTTCTTCTATTGTTAAAGTATCAAGCAAGTTGAACTCTTGAAAAACAAAGCCTAAATTCGTTTTTCTAAACATAGCCAATTTCTCTTCACTTAATTTTGTAATATCTTGTCCATCAAAATAGATATTACCTGAGGTCACTGTATCAATGGTAGATAACATATTGAGCAATGTTGACTTGCCCGAACCGGATGCCCCCATAATTCCGAGAAATTCACCTGATTCTACCTCTAAGTTGATTTTGTCTAGGGCTTTTGTGAAGTTTTGGTTTGCACCGTAGTGCTTTTCTACATTAGTTGCTTGGATTAGGTTATGCATGTTTTTTCCTGCCTTTCCTTTACTTAAAATTTAAGCTAACACATTTTCAGTCATTTGATCCCTCTTATCCTTAATAAAACGAATAAGATAGGAATGCAGGTGGTTAATATCAATCGGCTTTGACATAAACCCGGAAAAGCCGCTTTTCATGAATATCTCTTCTTGACCTTTAACGGCATTTGCTGTAAGAGCTACAATAGGGTAGGTATATCCCATATCCCTTATAAATTTTGTGGCTTGGATTCCGTCCATTTCCGGCATCATATGATCCATGAAAATAATGTCATACATCTCTCCTTGTTTTATTTTTTCAATGGCATCCAGGCCACTTTCGCATAGATCTATATTAAGCTCATAAGGTTCTAGCATTGCCTCTGCTACAATAAGATTAACTTTTATATCATCTACAACAAGAACCCTGCCGTAAGGTATCGAGATCGGTTCAAATTCAAGCTCTTTCATAGCTGACCAAGTGCCTGATTCAAAGTTTTGCAAGCTGTTAGCTAATTTTTTGCCTAATGTTTTCTTGCCAATTGTTTTCTGAGGGATGCGCACAACCGCACGAGTGCCTTTATTCTTTTCGCTGTCAAGCTCAATGTGACCATTTAGCATTTTAACTAAACTGTACATTATGGGAAACCCAAGCCCTGTGCCGCTGACAAAAGGTTTTTCATGCTCATGAAGCCGCATATATTCGCTGTTTGAGTTCCTTATTTCCTTTATTTGCTCTGCTGTCATACCAATACCTGTATCTTGGATAGTGATAATTAATGTTGCATGTTCATCATCATTCATTTCACATTGCAATGTTAGAGTCACTGATCCGGATTCTGTATATTTAAAGGCGTTGGACAGCAAATTGGTTATAATTTGCTTAATACGCAGAACATCTCCTTCCAGATTGGCAGGAAGGTTTTCATCAACTTTTAGTAGAAAATTAACGTTCTTGCGGTCTAAGTAAACAAAATGCAGTTGAGCCGTATCACTAACCAAGCTTGCAACATCATATTTAACGTTTACCAGTGTCATTTTCCCGGACTCTATTTTGGAAAAATCCAAAATATCATTAACGATATTTAATAGTGTTTTAGCCGAGTCATATATCTTTGTAAAAATTTCTTCTGTTTGAGGCGGCATGACATGATTACGTAATTGTATTTCAGAAAGACCTAAAATCGCCGAGATTGGTGTACGGATTTCATGGCTCATTCTAGCTAAAAACCTGCTTTTTGCCCTATTGCTTTCCTTTTCTATTTCCAACCGCTGTTTTTCGATAAACCTGGCATGGCGCAAGTCGTAGCCATATCCTATTATTAAGGTTTTAGTTGCGTGCTTGACTCGTACATATGTAAATTCAAGCGGCAGATTTTCGCCCTTTTCATCAAGGAGCATAAATTCGAATTTAGCATACCCATCTGACATAACCTTTTCTAATAAATAAGCTTCCTTTTCTTTTGAAGGTGTGCCGCAAGGTTGATATTCCGGATAATATTTGTGATTTTCTTTGATAAAATTCTCTTTGCTTGTTACGCCGAAAAGGTTCATAACTTGACCGTTGCAGCCTATTAGATTGAAGCTATTATTTCTTATTTCAACAAGCATTGGAGCGGCTTCTAAAAGCCTTGCAACCATTTTGTTTGATTCCCGTTCCATTTTAAGTACAGATTCCAGCTCGAAAAATAGTGCTTTTTCTTTTCGCATGTCTCGACCATGTGCAATAATTAAATCCCGGTCTTCCAGATTAACCCGCTCCAAAAATACCTCGCAGGGAATTAGCTGACCGTCTAATGTTTGATGTTCTAATTCAAAATGGCTCTTGCCCGCTTCGAGGGCTTGTTTAATTGAGTTGGAAACCATGTCAGATGAACGGGTTCCGTCCGGCTGATATTCCGGAAAAAGTTCAAAAAACCGATCAATATATTCCTGTTTATTTGACAGCCCGAAAATGGGCACAACAGCGTTATTTACCTCTAGCACATTGCCGTATTCATCAAAAATAGCACAAATAAGCGGTGTAGAATCAAGCATTACTTGAAGTCTTTGCCGGACAGTGCGTTCAACTGCTTGATATTTATGCAGATCACGCATGTCAACAGCAAACCCTACAAGCCCTTGTTTTCCAAACCAATTCACTCGCACCAGTGTTACCTCCGTAGGAATTGGTGTGCCATCGGGTTTTTGGTGCATCCAGTCAAATTTGATATAACCTGTTTCAAACGCCTGGTTTACATAGATCAGAGCTTTTTCCATAGAAGTAGTGCCGCATGGCTGTAGTATCGGGGAAAGTTCACTGAATCGACTGAGGTATTCCTGCGGGCTGCTTAACCCAAAAAGATTGGCAGCAGATTGGTTGCAAAAAGTAAGTTTTGGTTCATCATCCCAAAATGTGCATACTGCCGGGATATTGTTAAGAATTAAGCTCACACTTTGTTCTTCATCTGTAACTAACTTCTCGTGAGAAGTTCCATTATCCTCGTAACGTGGATGAATACAACATAGTATATGATTTTTGTTGATATCAATCATTTTAATACGAGTTTGGATCAGCTTTCCATCATTACGAGAAAAAATCCAATTAATATCAACTTTATCGCCGCTTAGAGCCTTCTTTATGTGATCGCTGAAAGGTTCTTCGGATGTAAGACCTTCAGGAGGATACTTTGAGGCAAGCACATGAAATTGCTTAATCAATTCTTCTTTTTCCGAGATATGAAAAAAGTCCAGGCTGTTTTGGTTACAATCACTAATGTTGGCAAACGAATCAAAAATGAGAAGACAAGCTCTCGTTTGTATTTCATTCAAAAATGGATGCGTTTCGTTTTTTATTTCAGATATTTGCATTTGTCACCTTTATGTAAATACTTTCTAAATTTTTTTGCGATAGTTCATAAATTAAAATGCTTGTAATGACAGTGATTCTATTCAACCTTTGATTCGCATACTTACTTGTAATCCATTCACTATAGAGTGATGAATTATGAGGTTATTGGAAAACCATAGTCAAAATCTGCTCTGATTCATCATTCATAAGCTCCCACCCAATCCAATCGGTCAACCCATATCTTGCATTAAATACATTAAACTCTTCTTCAGATATCAGAGTGCGCTCACCTTCAAAACCTTCTGCAAATCCACCACGGAAACTATAGAAGTTGTATTCACCGTTTTCTTGTAATTCACGATAAAGAGTAAGCCAGTAGATTAGCACATCTGTGTGGGTAGTAAGGTCTGTAGCTCCATTTAATAAAGTGAACGATATGTTGTCTATATCCCTTGTCGATATTATTACAACCCGACCTGATTGACTTATTGCTACTACGGCTTCTCTAAAATCGTCAACATCTTTGTAAATTAACTCTTTGCCTGTAAAATAGAATATCCTGGCTTGTGTGCGAACATTCGTAGGTTGGCGAATACCATCAATATACCAAGGTTCATCAAGCGGTACGTGCCTGATAGCAATAACGCCTTGATTATTATCGCCAATTATATCTGCCCAAAAAGTTCTTCGGCTTATCTGTATGTGAGAACCTGAATCTGCGTCAACGCCCCCTACGAGATATTCTATTAGCGGTTCTGCGAAGGGATTAAGGCTATATACCGTTGGAAACTCCTCTTGCCCAAAGGCTATATCGGGCTGTTGATAAGCAGCAGCTTCAGGAGGGTATTGCTGCTGTGTGGCTGCCGGCATTTGAGTCGCATATGTATAATCATTGTTATGTATTCCGCAAGCCGTTAGTACAAGCATCATGACCGATAAAGTCAAGTAATATGTACGTTTTCTCATAACTACCCCTCCTTTTAAAGCTTCTGCAAAATATATCAATTGATTTTTACCAAATTACAACACGCTGCTCCCTTGGTACATACATGCCATCACTTGGCTGTGTGCCAAATATTTCATGGAAAATGTCAAACATAGTCAAGGCAAAGTTGGCTCTAAAAGCATCCGGAGGATGTACGCCGTGTAAATACCTTGAAGCACGTTGTAAATTTCCACGTATACCCCATTGTCTTATGTTGGAATACATAACTTCCCTTAAATCCAAGCCTTCTTGCTCTGCCAAAGCAAGCATAACAGAGATGCTGCCCAAGTCCGCTATTGTTTCGGTTAAGAATTGGTCGCCGTCCAAATAGTCTTCAATCCAAAAGAAGCTGGAAATCATGTCAGCTACTGCGGCTGTTCTTGCGTCAAAGCTGGCACGGTCTTCGTCTGTCCACCAGTTGCGTTGGATGCCGTGTGCGTCATACTTCACACCACGATCATCAAAGGCATGTAAAATCTCATGCGCTATAGTGGAACCTATCGCACCCATATTGAACTCTCTCGGCATATTCATATCAAAGTTTGGATAAACCAAGAACCCCATAGGGATAACTAATGCGTTTAAAGTCTGATGGTACATTGCGTTGAAAACATCCGGTCTCATTTCAGCCCACATTTCGGCACTGATATCAACCGGCATTGACAGGGATTTTATAGTGTTTTCTCTTTGCAACCGAGCATTATTTTTAATAACATTTGCGAAATTTCCGCCTTGCGCTATGGAATAAAACTCGGGCATAGCAATGGAAAAGCCATTTTCAGGGTGGGATATTTCAAATACCATCGAATAGAGTTTTTCTCTTGCCTCTGTAACTGTTTCCGGGCTTAACCAATATACATCATCCAAACGAGAACTCCATATAGCCCTGAAAGCTTCTGCCATTTCAGAAACATAAGCTCGAACTTCGTCGCTTGCATAACGGTCTACATACATTTGGTTAAACAAACTTATGAACTCTCTTCTGACGATAGTTTTGGCAAGTTCTTCTATTTCGCCTTCGGCATCATGATCTCTTGCACTATGCATACCTATAAGTGCAACAAATTCATCAAATGTATGAGGAAAAAGACTGTACATAAAAGAAAGTTTTGCAATATCAACTAATGCACTTATGTTTTCATTTGTAAATATGCTGTCAACAGCAGATACCCACTCTTTCATTCGAGGAAATATGAAGACATTTTTATCCTCAAGGGCAGCAAGCATCTCTTGGTCATGGGTAAAAAATCTTGAGTTTGGTGCAAGGGCATGTAGGTCATCCCAAGAAATAACCTCTTGAACCCATATAGCATCTGCGAAAGAGCCCATCTGTGAATACATGTATTTTTCCAGGTTGAATATGTCCCAAGCTCTTTGTTCCAAGTTTTGAGTTTCGCCCATAATTTCTAAGATAGAAATTATATCTTGTATAAAGCCTTCATGATATTCCGCATATTCTTCATTAGCATAATGCTCATAGTCACCCAAGCCAAAGTAGAAAAGCATTACATCTGCTGCCCAATAGGAGTTGCCTAACATTGTGTCGGTACCTATGGCAAGATTGAAAAATGATTGTATTGCAAAGTAAGGTGAAACTTGCGTAGCTGCCTCTATGAAATCCTCCATATTAGCCGCTGCTCTCAATTCGGAAAACATTTCATTAAATGTTTCCATTCCGGCCAACACATTATTCGCATCCAAAAGCATGTTATAGAAGCTTACAACTCTATAATAGTAAGAGCCTGCTGCATGGTTTGTATTAAGCAGCCAATCCCATATACTATCAAAGCCCGGTCCCATAACAGCGTTGTCTTTACTGGTTACTTCTTCGGACACATCCGCATTTGCCAAAAACACCCTATGGAAGTGCATCCACAAGTCATCTTGTGGTCTTGCTTGTCGTAAAGTGTATGGGCTGTTTAAAAACAGAGTGGTTCTTTCAATGGCATCAATAAATGTTACTGCATCTTCTCTGGATAAGGTATTTTGAGATATTAGCTGAGGGCTTATCATCTGCAAATCCAACAATACATTAACTGCTCCTCGTGCCCAAGACGGCACGTTTAGGCTAGTGTTGTAAGCCACTAAATCAGGATCCCAACCGAGGATATTATTAAGCATTACAGCGGCTTGAAAGCCTGATATGTAAGTATCTGGGTTGAAGTTGCCTGAACTGTCACCTAGTATCAGGTTTTCACCTCTTGCAATCAGTAAAGCATTGTAAAATGGATGACTGCTTTCAACATCATCAAAATTATAATCTGCTGCGGTATTAAAGAAATGGCGGTAAGGACCTGCATCTTCTGAAAACCTATCAATAAGCATGGAGACGAATTCGCCTCGGGTTATGTATGCCGTTTCTTCATGGATAATATTTGGCATTGGCTCCGGTTCAACAGCGGATACTTGCGCAATTACATATTCCAAAAGAGGGTCTATGTTGTTTATCAAATGATCAATAGTATGCTCTATAAGCACATGTGGTCTGAAAGCATACCATTCGAAATTTGGAGTTCTTTCAAGAAAAGCATCAGTGTCAAAGCCGGGGTGGAGGTAAGAAAGCCCTACGTTAGCCCCTTCTATATGGGCAAGCAAGTTTGGTATGTCTATGTAAAAGCCCGTATAATTCAGCTCGACACTTAAACTTCTATCTATTCCGCCTGATTCAATTTCTGAAGTAGTCAGCCCGTAGAACACGGTGTTTTGACCTAGGGGCTCGCCTACAAAAGTGGCACCCATGTAGTGCATTCCCATTGCGGACAAAATAGATGCAGAAGCGGAGCCTGCGTTGGCAAAGTAAAATAACATGCCTTCATCTACATTGTCGCTAAGAAATCTAAAAAGGTTAAAAAACGGCGCAGGGTCTCCCCCTGGATTATTTCTTGCATCTACCACAACAGCTCTTACATCATTTTGTTCTATTGCTTCCAAAAGGTCAGGATGTATTTCCCAGTTAAACCTTCCCTCTTCGGTAGACATCCAATCTTCTGGGCTTACACCTATCGGTGGCACTACTATCCCTTGGAACAAACCTTCGGCAATAGCTTCCCTGATCTCTGTTTCAAGTTCATCAAAGTCAATTACGTCTCTATCCTGTGCCATTTCCATAGCGCCCATAAGAACAGTTGGCATGTAACCTTCTATACGAATATAAAGTACACCATAATCCTCTAAGAAGTAAAAGCGGTTGATACCTTGCGATTGAAGAAAGCGAGGAGGTGTGCCTTCGGCACGTCCATAAATTAGCCCGGGATCATCAAGGGATTCGTGTTCCTCGGTAAAGGTAATTTCTACTACATTACCATTGCTGTCTTCAAAAACGAAGGTTGATTCCCCGTTTTCACGAAGCCCCAAAACATCTAGCGTTAAAGCGGACTGTAAAAACCCAGCAAGCTCTGCTCTTAAATTATAAATATTTTCTACGGAAACAAAGCCCCTAAATCTCTCAGCAACTTCACTCATAGGTATGTCGTTTATGTAAGTAACTCTGTGGTGAAGTACATGAGCAAACTCTTCTGTAGTACGTGTTAGATAAAAACCACCGCTCGAACCTCCAAGGTGCTTAAACTCCAAAGGCAGATAAGGATCGATGTCAAAAAAGACTTGAGGTAAAATGTTGAAGTGGTTATCTTGCAAAAGTGATACAGCACTTTGCATGCCTATAGCAATCTCAGCATCTGTAAGGTTAGGTACATCAGCAATCAAGCTGTTCATTGCGCTTACAAAGTTTTGCCTTAGCCTTTCATTACGTTCAAGTTCTATCCAAAGAATTTCTGTGCCTACTTCACTTGCGCTCATTATATCTTGAGGCACAAATATAACGGAGTCATCCCAAAACTTGGCATGGCGCTGCATTACGGCTTCTTTGAATTGCTCTAAGTCTGCCTGCCACATTCTATTTCTTTCTTGCTGGTTCGGGGCTGTTATAAATTCTAGCTCCATTATGTTTGTAACTTCTTGAGCCAGAACGCTGACAGCGGGAAATGCAGTTAATGCAAGAGCACCGGCTAAGATTATTGATATAACATACTTCTTCATAAACTTTCCTCCTGTAATAGGCTATGTATTTGGCGATGTCTTGTCATCATCAATTAGCATTTCGACATCAATCATCAAAAATGCTAACCTAGCAATGAGCATTCTGACGATTATTCGCCTATAGCAAGACGATTATTCGCCTATAGCAATTAATTATACAATTTTTTGTAGTTTGCCGCATAGCCACTATATCGTTAAAAATAGTGCCAATATTGGTATTAAGGCACTCGTAGGCTTCTGTTTTGCCTATATAGTCAACTTTGTGTTATCACACAGTAAATTATGGCGCAACTACCAAATTTTGAAGACCTGTAAACTAATAGCGTACAGGTCTTAGAATTTGGCAATATTATAATAAATGAGTGTAAATTGCCCTTCGATATCACCAATAATGTCACTATTTGCAACGTCGTCAAAACTTTACAACAAATTGCACAATAGATTATAATATTATACTGAATGTAATTAAATACATGTCGGAACTATTATGCAGTTATGATAGCGGCAATACGCCCTAGTAGTTTAAGATGAGTGAATACAAGGTTCGCAAAAGAAAGAAGGTGCAATATAAACACAGGTTGTTTGGAGGTAAGTGAAAATGAGCAAAGAGAAAAGGCATAGAATTGAAAACGAGGAAATTATGGCATTTCATTCGGCTTTTATGAACAAGGGCTTGGTTTTTCAATTCTTAGATGTATTTCCATATCCAATAACTATATATAAACCGGATGGTACAATCGTCTTTGCCAATCGCAAATTTTGTGAAGTCTATAATATTGCTAATTCAAGAGAGATACTTGGTAAATTCAACATTTTGAATGATAGCTATATTCTCGACGGGCTTGGAATGAGGGAGTTTGTCGAATATGCTTTTCAAGGAAACGTATCAAATATAGATGACTTTGTAACACCTATAAATAAGAGCGAACATTATGTCAAATATTACACCAGAATTAAAGAGGCAATAGAAAAAATCAGCACTAGGAGTATAACGGGGTTTCCTCTCTTAGATGAACAGCAAAATGTTATGTATATTGTTGTCACTTCACAAACAATATCAGAGTATGAGGGAAAGAATGAAGTTGTTAAAGCTCAAGAATATATGCATGAGAATTGGAAACAAAAATTTGATGTAGCTAAGATAGCTGCAGCAGCTGGTCTTAGCCCGGATAGGCTTGCTCGTGTATTTAAACAACATACTAAAAACACACCATATAAATATTATAAAAATATCAAAATAAGAAAATTGAAAGAGAAGCTGCAAAATCCAAATATTAGCGTTTCAGCAGCATTTGAAGAATGCGGACTTAGCTATAATGGGAGATACAAGCGATTCTTTAAAGAATCTGTGGGGATGTCCCCATCGGAATTTCGAGAAAATTTTTGCCCTCATAAGGAATTTCGGAAATAATTTTAATTTTTATAAGAGTTTATGATCAAAATGACTAAACAGTTCCAGGCATATTAGAGTAGATCAGGAGATAAAAAGATGAAAAAGCATTACGACGTTGTTGGTGAAAAAATAAAGAGATTAAAGGGCGGAGTTATTATTGAAGTAACAACTCCGGAACAAGCATTAATTGCAGAGGAAGCCGGTGCATGTGCGGTAATGGCTCTTGAAAGAGTTCCTTCTGCCGCTAGAGTTTCAAGGATGAGTGATCCAAAGATTATTAAAGATATACAAAATGCTGTTAATATACCTGTGATGGCTAAAGTTCGTATAGGACATTTTGTAGAAGCTGAGATTCTTGAAGCACTTGAGATTGACTGTATAGACGAAAGTGAGGCTTTGTCACCTGCGGATGACAAATTTCATGTTGACAAAAGAATGTTTTTAACACCATTTATTTGCGGTGTTAAAGACTTAGGGGAAGCACTCCGCAGGATTGATGAGGGTGCTGCAATGTTAAGAACCAAAAGTGACGCCGATAAGGGCGACATTATAAAGACAGTAAGTTATATGAGGGCGATCAACGAAGAAATAAAAATAATTCAATCTACCAGCGAGGATGAACTGCTTTTTAAGGCCAAGGATTTACAAGTTTCTTATGAGCTTGTTAAGTACATACACAAAAATGGCTGCCTTCCGGTTTTAAATTTTGCCGCAGGGGGTGTAGTTACCCCGGCAGATGCTGTTCTTATGATGAAATTGGGTGCTCAAGGAGTATTTGTCAGTTCTAGCATCTTCAAGTCTTGTGATCCTAAAAAGCGTGCAGATGCAATCGTAAAGGCTGTTGATAATTTCGAAGATGCAAAATTAATTGCTGAATTATCTGAGGATTTAGGAGAAGTTATAGTAGGAATAAGTGAAAATGAGATTGAAATAGCACGGGAAATAAAGATTGATGTGCTTATGTCATCAGGGGAATAGAAAGTGGCTAATGCTTTGTAGTATTCGTTTAAAACAGTAGCAGAAAAACGTAGGATTTTTGTTACAAGGCAAGGAATTAACAACGAAGCGTGTTCGTGGCGTGGAGGAAGAGGGGGCAGCATTAGATAATCCGGAAAAAGTCGGGTAGTGCGTTTAGTATTATGCATATTATCTTTATACGTAACACTGCATCGTTTTCGCTGTAGGCGAAAATTCTGAGCGACAAAGAGACTTTTTTGTTACTGTTTTCAATGAATATTACTATAGCTATGGAATGGATAGCCTGATTAGTAAAATAAATAACAATAAATTGAGGAGAGATTACTTATGAAAAAATTTTTTGTATTAATGTTTATATTAGTCATTGCTCTATCATTAACTGCTTGTTCCAATGGCAATGAAGAAATATTAACAATTGTTGTTGATAACGAGACATTGTCAATACCAACGGATGCGGGATTGTTCCGAGGCGAGGTAGAGTCCGTAACAATAGCCGATGGGCTTAATACGATTGTACTTAGGCAAGTTCCCGGCACTGACTTTGGCGCAGAGAGGGTAACTGTTCTGATTGATGCAGAAACCCGTTCCGATTTTGCTATCACAGATGTTAATGAGGGTGATCACATAGCGGTTTATTACTATATAGTTGGTGCTCCTGGTGACCCTGTTCCGGCGGAAGTGATTGCAATCGTGCTTCATATGCTGCCTCCTGCTTCCGCTAGTGTTTTTGTCGGTACAGTAGTAGAAGTTTCGGCGTATCCCACTGGGGGAAACCTTCGTCTATTTATAGATGAAGATGATCCATATGAGATTGTTGTGCTTTTTAGCAGTGAATATACACAAATTTATCTTGATATGTATAACCTTGAACCGGGAGATAGAATTAGCGTGTTTACAGATGGTATGTCTGAAACAAGCGATTATACTTTGTATGTACAAGCACTTGAAATTCGTTTAGCTCCAGATGCAAGCCGTTTTGAAGGCGAAGAACGAATATTGGCTTATGAAGATGCAATAAGGCAAATTCTAGTTGATGTAGAGGGAAATGCGCTAATCAATGTACACTCGGAACCATTCAGCATAATAACTTACTGGGGACCTCCCGGCTTTGACTTTGATAATATTGAAATTTCGGTAGAAAATGGAATCTTGCATGTAAGAGGTGACATATCTAACGGCAGTACATACGATCCTTCTTCGACATACGACTTTATTTTAAATGTTACGACTGATCTTCTCGAAAAAATAGAAGTGCGGGGTTGGTCAACTGTAGTAGGGCACGGTACTTTTATGGAGGACACGCTTAGTTTAGCCGTTTATGGTCCCGGAAATATAATTTTTGCATATGAAGCTGAGATTATCTCGCCAAATGTCAATATTTATTTGAACGGCTCAGGCGATATTGTTGCCGCAGTTGCTTCTGACACGACAGTAGTGACTCTAAGAGATTCAGGGGGAGATGTTTCTCTTTCAGGTACTACTTATAACCTTGAAATAGACTTTGAAGCTATAGGAGACATTGATGCAGAAGACTTAGCTTCAGAGCATGTCAATGTAATGGCAGATGGTATAGGAAACATATATGTTAATGCTAATCAAACCCTGGATATTTTTGCAGGAGGTGCTGTGACTGTTAGGCATTTTGGCGCAGCTGAGCCTGCTTATTCATCTGCTGATGCAGCGAGCGTTGTTAGAGGCTACTAAATAAGTTAACCCGTTGTGCTATTTAAACATCCTAGAAAGTTTGCCTCATTTGAGGTAGTGCAATTGTTTAGCATACCTGTGCTACGAAAAAATGCCTATTTGGAATTTCTATCCCAAAGGCGTTTTTCGTAGCACATTGTTCATATTATTGGTTTGGATGAGAATTGGTGGATCATCAACCAATTCGAGAAAGGTTTTAGGAGAGTTGAAGATGAAAACTATATTTATTGTTGATGACAATGATACGAACAAAGTTGCTGCGAAAGATGCTTTAGATAATAGTTATCTAACCTTTGCTTTATCTTCTGCTGAACGAATGTTCAAGTTAATGGAGAGAATTACTCCTGATTTAATTTTGCTAGACATAGATATGCCTGAAATGGACGGCTTTGAAGCCATGAAGATTTTATCTTCAGATCCCAAGTTTAAAAATATCCCTGTAATATTTTTAACTGCTAAGCAAGACACTGAATCAGAGATTCGTGGTTTTGAATTAGGTGCTATTGACTTTATTAGTAAACCCTTTTCTCCTCCTGTTTTGCTAAAGCGAGTAGAAGTATATCTCCATTTTGACCATATAATTAAAAAAAGCCAAAAGGCTGTACGTGATGCATATGAAGCGACTATAAGAGTTTTAGCAAATTTTCTTGAAAGTCGTGATAAAACAACAGGCGGTCATGTAGAAAGAACTCAAATTTACTTAGATATTTTACTCAGAAGCATGATTAATTTAGGTATCTATAGTGAAGAAGTTTTGGACTGGGATTTAGACCTGGTAGTTCATTCCGCACAGCTTCATGATATTGGAAAGATTGGTGTAAGCGATGTGATACTTAACAAACCTGGTAAGCTTTCACCTGAGGAATATGAAAAAATAAAACTACATAGCATTCTAGGCGAAGAAGTCATAGCCGAAATAATAAAGAGTTCCAACGATGACTTGTTTTTGCATCATGCAAAAAGATTTGCGGGCAGCCACCATGAAAAATGGGATGGAAGTGGGTATCCTCGTGGGCTTAGCGGCGAGAGTATTCCTCTTGAAGGCAGGGTGCTAGCTCTTGTTGATGTATATGACGCTTTGGTTTCCCACCGTCCATACAAAAAGCCTTTTACACACGAAAAAGCGATTGAAATTATAAATAGTGAGAGTGGAAAACACTTTGATCCACAAATAGTAAAGGGGTTTGCAAGTGTATCTGATGATTTTTGGGCTGAATGTGAAGTTTTAGCAGCAAGGAGCATCTGGTCGGGAGGGGTGTAATTGAAACTAATGAAAAAACTTAAATTATCAACAAAGGTAACAATTAGCATAATTATAATTTCTTTTCTCTGCCTGTCATTTGCCCTTGTTGCATTCAACACATATTTTAGCAGTGCAGTTGGGCGCTACGCACGTGAAAATTTCGAGAAAGAAAACGCTTTAATGGCAAATGATATAAATGAATGGCTCAATCATCTTATATCAATACTTGATGCAAAATATATAATTGCATCCAATCTTTCCAGTGATGTTTTTGCCGAAATGGCCATAGCTCTGCGACAGGAAAATGAAGCTATTGTTCTTAGTATTTTGGGATTTGATGAAACTGGTACGGCAATTTCATCCGCAGTAGGGGGGCTTCCTCCAGATTGGGAACTCTTCACCCGCCCGTGGTATATGATAGCGGTGGAGAATCCGGGAAAAGTTAATGTGCAAAGCCCATTTTGGTCTGTGGTTGCCCACATGTGGATAACATCTGTTTCCAGGACGATAACTTATGCAGATGGTACAAGCGGAGCAATATCATTAAATATTAGTTTGGATGCTGTTTTTGATATGATGGACGGTTTTGCCATAGAGGGCGGAGGTTATGTTTTCCTTATGGATAGACATGGCGTAGTGATTTCCCATCCAAATGAAGCATATGCGCCGCATTATGAGCCGGTTAATTTACATTATTCTCAGACTTATAGTGCTGTGCTGCCGGATGCCCTTGCCGCTGATTATTTTGTTCCGTTTGTTACAACTGACGGCGTGTCTGCTTATATTATCGCAAGAGAACTTGATACGTCAGGTTGGATGCTGATAAGTGTCGTTTATGAATCAAATCTATATGCTATATCAAACAGACTAACCACTACGATGATGCTAAAGATAATCGTAGTTATGACTGTATTTACCATTCTGATTCTTATTTGCGTTTCAAAGCTTATTAGAAGCGGCATTGCGAATTCAATTATGCGGTTCAGAGCATCTTCGGCTGCATTGGCAAGAGGGGAAGACCTTAAACTAATCGACAGCAAAGATGATTCTTTTGGTTTAAACGAGATTAGCGATGAATTTGACCAAAACCTTAAAATCATGAAGGATATCATGCTTGATTTGGTTAAATTTTCGCAAGAAATTATTGAAAATGGTGTCATGGATTATAGGATTAATTCAGATAAATACACTGATTCGTATAAAGAACTCATTCAAAGCATAAACAGCTTCGCTGATAAGTTTTTTAATCAGAATGAAAAGCTTAAAATTATGGAGGAAAATAATCAGGCAAAAAGTAAGTTTTTGGCTACCATGAGCCACGAAATACGTACACCTATCACCAGTGTACTTGGTATTTCAGAAATTCATCTTCAAAATCCTGACCTTCCCTTGGAAATTGAAGAGGCGTTTTCAAAGATATACAGTAGCGGCACAATTTTGCTTAACATAGTTAACGACATATTAGACTTGTCTAAAATAGAAGCAGGCAAAATGGAAATAATCAATGAAAAATATGAAGTTGCCAGTCTGATAGGCGATATTGCAGTATTAACCCTTGTTTATTTAGGTAGCAAAAGGCTTGAGTTTTTAATAGATGCGGATAAAAACATGCCTTCGTATTTAACTGGGGATGAACTTCGTATCAAACAAATACTAAACAATTTATTGTCAAATGCTATTAAGTATACCGAAGAAGGGTCGGTAAGTTTAGCAGTAAGTTCCGAGCCCATTGATGAAAGCGACGCTATTAATCTGGTGATTTCTATTACAGATACTGGTCGAGGCATGACACCGGAACAAGTTAATACGCTGTTTGATGAGTACACTCGTTTCCATGAAAAGGATTTGCGTTATACAAGCGGCACTGGTCTTGGCATGGCCATAACACATAATCTTTTGACTATGATGGGTGCTTCTATTGAAGTAAAAAGCGAAGTCGGAAAAGGTACATGCGTCATTATAAGGATACCTCAGGGCGTAGCAAATATTGAACCGCTTGGTGCGGAAACTGTGGACAATCTCAAAAATTTTAATACTGACACTCACGCTGAGGCCAAACGTTTATCCTTCGACCCTGAACCTATGCCTTATGGACGCGTGCTCGTCGTTGACGATATTGATACCAACTTATATGTAGCAAAGGGATTATTGTTTCGCCTGTATCAGCTACAGGTTGAAACTGTAAGCAGTGGCAAAAAGGCTGTCAAAAAAATAGAGGAAGGAGAGGTTTATGACATCATATTCATGGATCAAATGATGCCAGAGATGGATGGCCCTGAAGCGGTCGCAATTATGCGCCGGATGGGCTACGACCAACCTATAGTTGCTTTAACTGCCAATGCTTTAATAGGTCAAGCAGAAATACTTATGGGTATGGGTTTTGACGGATTCCTCTCTAAGCCCATACAAACAGTACACTTAAACACCATTGTCAATAAGTATGTAAAGAATAAGTATGCAGATAATGTGCCATTGACAGGGGATTTTGGCAATAATAAATCTCCCAACGGCAATAGACACAATGATGATGTTGTGAAAGATGATCGAATCGAAATGGACTCCTACTTGCAAAGGATTTTTTACAAGGACGCAACTGATGCCATTGATGCTATGCGTGAGGCACTTGCCAAGAAAGACAAAAAACGTATTTCTTCTATGGCTCATGCTATAAAGTCTGCATTGGCAAATGTGGGCGAATCGGAAGCATCTAGTCAAGCCTACGCATTAGAACAAGCCTGTGCCGGTAGCGATTTCGACTTTGCATCTGCCCAATGCCTAGGTCTTATTGAAACACTCGAAGGCATTCTAAGTAAGTACAGTGAATTAGACTTAACCATAACGATCACCCCTGAAGTTGACGTCTTAGAAACTGAAAATATGGCTTATTTGCAGGATCAATTGCAAAAAATCCAATTAGCATGCGAACAATATAATGCTAATCAGGTCTATGGTTTAATTAACCAATTGAATGAAAAGCAGTGGACAACGGATACGATGCTCTCGCTTGCAGCTATACGAGATACTATTTATCTCGAAAGTGATTTTGAGTCGGCCATTGACAAATGTGCGGAACTTTTAGCGAAAAAGTATTTCAAACATTAAAATTTTGGAGGGGACATTTATGATAAATTATTGGCATAAAAGAATATTTCTAATAATCCTTGTATTAGCTGTTAGCCAGTTAATTTTATCGGCTTGTGGCAGCTCAAATGATGAAACAGCCGCAACATATGTGCCGGATTATGCCTCTAGCCAGGTATCTTATCAAACAAGTATAGACGAAAATATTCGTTATGTATTGCCGGAATCGGAAGTAGTCTTGGAGTATCTAGTACATCTTGAACATAATGTTATGCAATATGGGCATGCATATTTAATCATGAACTATGACGGGCCGTTGTTTACTTATATACGATTTCCACAAGCAGGCAACGCAACAGATGAGATTATTTTTGAATGGATTCATGATTTATACTATGAATTAGGTGCTGAATTTGAAGAGACTCGGGAGTATAGCAGTGCCGCAGAAGGAGAAATTAACGTAAATTTTAATTCATATATGTTTATGGACAAATATGCAGGGGTTGTGTTTCACGGAATGTTTATGCATAGCTATATGGCTAATCCCAGGGATATAGTGCAGGTTTTTAATATTGATGTATCCAATGGTTCAATTCTTGAAAACACCGACATATTAGATTATGATAACTTTGATGTTGCTGCAAAGCTCCTTCGAGAGAGGCTTTTGGAGATGAACCCTAATCTGGAAGCATACCTTAAAGATGCAGATATCGACAAAAATTGGTTTGATAACATTGCAATAGGAAGCGACGGTATTATTGTCATTTTAGAAAAATATGAACATTTTCCGGGCTATATTGGAACTTTAATGATTACTTTACCTTATGATGAGCTTGGCGATGCTTTAATTATTGGTTTAGAACCTTATGCATCCGAAGTGCCTGAATTTAATGTTGTTGTTTCAGAAGAAATATCCGATATTTCTGTAGTTGAATCACCTGAGTCAGATACTTTAATAGATGATACAACTGTGGCAGATATCCAAGAGTCTTCACAAATAATACTACCGAATTTGGAGCTGGATTCCACACGCCCAATGATAGCGCTTACCTTTGATGATGGTCCAAGCAGCCGCCATACCGGAAGAATTTTAGATTTGCTTGAGCAGTATGGTGGAAGAGCCACATTTTTTGTACTTGGGAATCTTGTAAATGACAACAGCGACATTGTTGCTCGTGCTCACCAAAATGGAAATGAAATCTTAGGCCATTCGTGGAATCATAGGAACTTAACAAATCTTTCTAATGAAGAGATTCGTCGTCAGATTCTGGATACCAATGCAGTTATTGAGTCAGTAACCGGAATTCAGGGCAATATGTTTAGAGCACCATTTGGAGCTGTTAACGCTAACGTTAGAAGTATAGCTCAAGAGCTTGGATTTGCGATTGTTAACTGGTCGATTGACCCAAGGGACTGGGATCATAGAGACGCTAACCGTACATACTCTTCGATAATAAACAATGCGAGGTCAGGGTCTATAGTGGTTCTTCATGACATACACGGCTCAACCGCTGATGCTATGGAACGTGTAATACCGGAGCTTGTATCCAGAGGTTATCAACTAGTAACTGTTTCAGAGCTGCTTGCTTATTCAGATAGGGTTGTTGCAGCAGGCGGGGTTATAAATAATGGCTACTAACAAAATGTAATACAAAGAACAAAGCGGCAGGAAAATATACTCGTATCCTCTCAAAACAGTAGCAGAAAAACGCAGAATTTTTTTCGCTAGACTAGGAAAAAGGTTCTTAGCGTACCCGAAGGTACGGTAAGGTTCTTTTGATATGTACCGCCAAGAA
>Ga0123352_10000184_pt1 | contig 75573 bp, 19 predicted proteins | sample TergutLab28metaG_FD_89700 | JGI IMG/M metagenome (GOLD analysis project Ga0123352, IMG submission 89700) | Labiotermes labralis P1 segment gut microbial communities from Petit-Saut dam, French Guiana - Lab288 P1 | ecosystem: Host-associated > Arthropoda: Insects > Digestive system > Gut ... | reverse complement strand
CTGCTAGCAGCATCGCAGGTGCATTATACCACAAGCTGTAAACACAGTCAAGTGATCCTGAGGATGGACGAAATTATCGCTCGAAACATGTTGAGCTGATTGTAATTATCAATAAAATTTGTTATTTTTGCATCTAGTTGGCTGTTTATATTATTACAAATTAACATACTTCTTGTCCGTAATAAACCACGGATTTATACATAAAAATATTTGGAGTGTCAAACTCACATATAAGCATTTGGCATTTCGCCACCAGCAATTATGCGAAAGAAATGTTCGTTACTTCTGGTTCCAAAATGGTAATAAGTTTATTGACGCTCATGCCAACGACTTTTGGTTTCTATGAGTAAGTCTGATCGTTGGAGATTAAGATACTTTGCCTTCTTTAAACGGGAATATCTTAAAAAATACATTACGAAATTTTACTGCAGTTTCTGATCTACAGACGGGAGACGTCTCCTCCATATTTATATAAAACACGAATCAGAACTGGTCACAACAGAATTTCGAACCAGCCCAATTCGTGCAGGAGTGAGTTAGCAGTGTTACTGTTGCTGCTGCCACTGATAATAATGATGATGATGGCATTATCATTCCGTAATGAGTTCCTCTGTTAACGCGCCCTGCCCTCAACAACAAGGTAGTGAGAACCATGAACAGTGAGGCATAATATTGCAAAGAGCTACAGGCAGTATAAACGTGCTAGTGATGAAATGTATGCACCTGTATGCTGTACCATCATCCATGATGTATGCCTTTTTACATCTAGTGCTTCAAAAGAGTCGCGTAATTTTTTTTACGGTTTCACGAGTTGACTAAAACCCCAATAAAACAGTAAAATGTGTGTGGGAACCTGGAAATGTGTTTGTGTACACAGCCCTCTATATTTGTGTGTTCTGTAGAAAGAATTTTTTTGTAACGCAGGCCTCTGCACTGCATGGCGTGGAGCCGTTATCGGTTGCTGTACAGCAGTTGCTGTCGTCCGCTCTACGAATCGTAGTTCCGCATTAACGCGGGACTGAGTACTATGAAGCAGGCTGTGTCGTTCGTCGCTATGCAGCAGTGCAGTTGCGAGCGGGTTTGTAGATTTTTGAGTGCGCGTTTGGCGGTTAGCAGGACGGCGTGTGGGATTTCCCACACTACGGGTATAGTATTATGTGCGATTTTAGTAGCACGGATTTACACCGTGCTAACAACGTAACCAAGACTTTGTGTGTTACGTGAAAATATTAATGTACTTCAAACAACCGAATGATAGTCCAGGCTACTTTCCCCTTCTGCAGGAAAAAGGCTCTCCCGCCAGGTAAAAACCAACCGAGCCATTATGTTCACCATTCACTTCCATCTTACGCCCAGATTAAGAAACAATGTGGCTTTACCTCCACTTCCACTTTGCCCTCTCAGCTTCCACTGAGAAAACATTACTTTACCTAAACTTATGTTTCAACACTGGAGGTGCATAATACAAAATTGGTTACCGCGAAAATATGTTCATAAAACTATCACAAAGAATATGCTATGTTATTTTCAATATATTAACAAAAAATTCATTCAATAAAATACCACAAAATAAACTAAACTCCTTGGCCTTAGTCCGCACGCGAACTATACCGACAGGGCGGCTGCCGCCGGTCGGCGAAGTTAGTGCCAACTTTTGCGGATAGAGGGGTGTCACGTGGTCAGCGCAACGGGTCCCCACATCCGTTAATCTGTTAAAATACCACAAAATACTAATCGTAAATACAATTCATGACAGGTATGCCACTCCTACATGTTTCTGCATAGGACTGCCATCTTCAGGGGGTCTACCAGAACATAAGAATATATGTACGAATTTGATACATGTCTTGAAATTATTTTATGATTTGTATTTCATTATATTTTTTGAGTGAATTTGTTGGTTGATGTACGGAATGTAAGAACATGTACGGTATGACTAAGGTACAAAATTATATTTTATTATTAACTAGTGCGAGTTTTTTTCAAAATAATTCTGGACTTAAAACTGTCGGCTTCGCTAAACTGTACCTTATAAAAACAATAAAAATATAATGTTCGAGGATTACGTGAAACATTTATCGTGTGTTAAATTTATGAACATCTGCATTAATCCTACACCTCAGCCTAATTCAGATAGGTTAAAGGAAGTTAGTGATAGCGATGAGAAGTGATAAGCAACAGATATTTCAAAACGATAGCTCGTGTTTACATCCAGGTGTAATATTTGAGGCTACAGACTGTACTGCTCATGTTACTCTCTGAATATGGTTCAGCGGAAGTGTGTGTACACTGAGATTACATTTATGTATTACATTACAGTTAAAACACAGTAAATGGCTTCGGTCACCCTCATTTCCATAATAAGGTTTTAATTCACGATTTGTGAAGCTTATTTAACTCATATTGCAGAGCTTTAGTGGTCTTCAAGTTTAATGTACTAAATGGCTACAGAAAACAGTACCATCTCATTCATTAACCGAGAATATAATTCGCGGCTAGCCATTCTACATGTAAATAGGCTATGCCTTCAATTTCTTTCGTACTGGGGGCTTTTTTTTTAAATTCTAAGCATACTGAAATAAATACCAGAACTTAGCCCTGGTTTTCATAAGCAAATTGCGCTGTAATAATTAAATTGCTAATTTTGTACTTGATATGTAGGTTATTTAACCCTTTAAACGCCGAGTTAAATTCCATCTTTCATCTGCTGGCATTATTAGGAGCTCACCATATTTTCCACCTTAGCAGATTAAGGGTAAATAAATTCTTAAGAACACAAACAACGTCAGCATCCATTATTTTCTTCAACATCAAATTATTTTAAGAGACAACACTGCATATTCTTATTGACCATTAAATTGACAGCATAAGAGAGATAATGCAAGTATAACGTAACACTGAAGCACTTTCTCGTAACCATGTTTGCTGTGGAAAAGCACTAAATATTCCATACTTTGAGTGTGTATCTGTGGCCTTAGTTACCCATCATGCAAAGTGAAAACGCTGCGTTATGTATCCTTCTGTGGTCTTTCAGGCTGTGCCAAATATTTTCACATTATCTGATAAACGGAAATACTTCCGTAAAAAAGTTATTTAACACAAAATGTGGGTTTTGACTTTTTCTGCAAATTCTGCTTGAGAAATTCCCCAATCTAAAAAGAATTCAGCGAGATACTGTCATAAATACGCACATAAAACTTCATGTAAAACACTCTATATTCTCGATGGAAGTTAATACAACTTGAATTTATTTTCTTGACAGTATTTCCGAAATATAGTCAAATATCATGAAAATCTGTCTAGTGGGAACCGAGTTGTTTCACGCGGGAGGGCGGAAAGACGGAAGGACAGAGAGACAGATCTGGTGATGCTAACGATCGCTATGCGCAATTCTGACAACGGGCCTAAAACGTCTACGAATAGACCTCAAACACACTTTCCATTGGGCCTATTTATTAACGCTGCATAACGTGGTAATCAGACTTTTAAATACCGAGACCCTTTCATGATTTCAGCCTTCAGCCGCGATGGAGATGAGATAATTTCGCTTCAAATGGCTTCTGGTTGCGCGCGACCAAACGCTTTGTGCGTTGCCCATTGTAGTGCACATGGTCTGGAGAAAAAAAAAGACATGAATAGAGATAAAAAAGAAGAATTTTTGCTATATATTTTTTATTAATTTCATGATCGGAAGTGCACAGGGCCTGTTTAAAATCGCTCCTTCGATTGGCTTCCCCGTATAAAAAATTCGCGAAGAGATGTGTGAATTCTCTGCGAAATATAATAATTCGAAATGTTACGTTCGTTTACTGGTACATTATAATATTGTTAAGGGTCGGACAAAAATAAGTGCCATCGTCCTTGAAGGCGCCAAGTGCAAGTCATGGATCACAAGAGAGGATTCCAAAACCTGTAGCTATGTCTCAGTTCGTTATGTCCGTCCTGTTTCATATGTATTTGAATAATTAGCTCTAGTAATATGGGAGAAAAAGTCATGTAAGACACACATTTATGGCAAAATATGATGCTGTTTCATGACCGATGTTTCATAAACATTGTGTTTGTAACCAATAATAACAAAATGTGTCTACAGAATATTTTCAAACTTTCTCACAGGGATGTTTGTGCAGACTGTGGTATTCTGTGTTGATATGCCGTGTTTTAGTGCAGGAGGATGCACAGGTTCTGTAGAAACATGCTGTCTTCATCCTGAACCTGACCTTGAAGCCTGAAGGCTTAATTGCAATGCAGAACACTACAGTAGGAAAATCCGGCTACTGCCAAATTTATCGTAACTTCTTGCAAGAGAAGGAAATGTATAGCTTGTCGAAATGCTGTCTATGGTTATTTTATTACAACTTCATAACAAAGTCGTATTCAATTTGCACCCGTGTTATTATGTTAAACAAGAGCAATCAGCTATATGTTACAGTCAGGGTGCCCCCCTCCAGCAATTCAAATCACATAGCAAGCCACTTAATAACACTCATTTGTCCATTGTCTTATAGATTTGAGAAATATGCGCTATTGCTGCACATAATGTGTAGAATGTGACCGTAAACAAAGTGTCTTTAAATATATATATCTTTATATAATTTGCTTCACAAAAAGCGTCTTAGGAAACACAAACATTTTATTAAACACGATCATTGTAACTGCAGTATCAGTATTTGTTGTGGTGCTAATTAAAATACACTTATGTTTCATGTAGTTCGTAATAGTGAGTCTGTCTATTTAACTAATACATGAACAAAAAAGTCCAAAACTTTGACGTTCAGGTGACCGTGCATCGTGACTAATTCTTATACTAAAACCAACTAGATCCACTAATTTCTCAGATTTATTTTGGAACAAAACTACATATTTCGGACAGTTCCTCTGTCCATCGTCAGGAGTTTTTCACTGTACAAACAGCAATGGTATATGTCATACAGGTTTGCTGACAGCTTGCGAGCAGGATCAGAACGGAACCAGTTCCGTTCTGATCCTGCTCGAGGAATTGTCCGAAACATGTAGAGTCCTATTCCAAAAATAAATTTGAGAAATTAGTGCATCTAAGGTAACGATAAATCAGTCCCATTCCAGGCCCAAGGTGCCCAGAGGGTTCCAGGAAATTAAGGTTCCTAGATTACATGACAGTTTCCCAGGATGGTGGTAAGATTGTCACCATTACGCATCGGCGGCATTTTACCTCCAGGAAATACTCCTGGTTCTCATTTCTGTTAGAGGCTGAGTCGACGCTAGGGCCATATTGCGATCGGAAAGATTATGTTAATGAAAAATTCCAATGACAACATCTGGACTCGAACCAGCGACTTTCCAATTTGTAGCACAGCACCTTAACCGCTGTGCTACCGCGGTTCCACATTAGTGCATCTACTTGGTCTTATTCTAAGAATGTCCAAAACTAAAGAGTTAGAGACGTCATTGTCTAGGTTACTGTGAGAATCCTATGACCTCCGTTGTATGTACACGTTGGAGGCAACTGTAGCTATTAGCAGTATCAACAAAGACGAAGTAAACATTAGCCCTCGGCACATCGGCAGCCCTATGTTGATTCGCAGGCTGTATATTTGCCTTCGGCATGTGACAATCGAAGGGCCTGTAAGGTTCAAAAGTGTTCTGGCTTCCTTCGTACAATAATTTTGCAACGGTTTATTACAATATCCGAAACCTGGCCTAAGGTACGGGAAGTCTTCAATGCAGGCGCTCTCAAGGTAAACAACTTTCAAGTAAGTCGCTCTTTGGGGACTGCCCCAACTTCCGCCTTACATACAAGCCGCTCCACTACACTGTGTATCCGAGTTCCATATTTTTTTATATACATCTAATTTACATGGAGCAAACTAAAATTTACTTTTCAATTCTTCTACATGACGTAAAAAACCTCAGGATTTATGAACCAATAAAATAATCATTTAACATTTTGTACAAGATTATTTGATATACAGACTCCCTGAAGATGATCCTCTAGGGACCAAAACATATAGCAGTCTTCGATGTTTTAATATACTGTAACTGTGTAAATATATGATTTGCATTTGTTGGTGAATTACTATAAAGTAGTTAAAAGTATATAATTTTACGTTAAAAGTTCAGAACTAACTAAACTGTAAAATGTTTCCTAACCGACAGCTGGATATATTAATATAATCCTAATTTCAAATTTCCAGGATAATATTTTCCACCTGAATGTTTTCTGAGTAAATGCAAGTCTGTCGCTTAAAACTCAAGATTCTGACGTCACTACGTGCATTTGAACTTCAGATTTACCAGTCCAATTTATACAATAGTAATGCTTCTGTCTTACATCTTTCCTGCGTAGTCTGTTTACACACGTTTACCCAGTTTCCATTCTCCTTTTGATCGAATCTAAAAGTTTGAACCTCTGAAATTCAATACTTACTACTACATACATCCAATATTTTAACATTCAAGTATCTACATTCAGCACATACAGTATGCTTAAGTTTCATACGGTTCTCACAACAAACAGCCATTTTTTTCTCCACACAGCATTAACCAACTGGGTTTCCTGAAGGAGAATGGTTTTTTTTTACTCTGCGATACGAACTGAATCTGTAAATGGAATTTAGGCCACTCTGGTCTTCAAAGGGTCAATACAGACAAGTATGACAATGAAGTTCAAAGTTCATATGAGTAAATGACTCCGAATTCTATGATTCCAGAAAATTTGTGATACACTCCACAGAACGGTCTTTCAGAAAAACGCGAGTCAGCGTAGCAAGGAGAGACGCAGTAATGGAGCTAGAAATAAATGAAATTAATGATCTCATTCTCCTTCTTCGAAAAGGCAGAGCCCATCAAATTCAGAGTAGAATGTGTGTATATATACACTTGAAATTTCGCCCCACTCTGTTCATCCGCATCATTCTTCATAACATAAGTAACGAGTCCAGACTCACTGCAGACCAAATCTTTATTGGTAAAAGTTATTATAAATGTTTATTTTATATAAATGAGATAAATTTAACATTCATAGGTCTGTTCATCGCTAATATATTCACAGAGTACAACTAACAAGATAAGACGCGTCTCCATTTATTTATTTATTACTGTAAGACCCTCTACATGTTTCAGACCGTTTTTCCGTCCATCATCAGGAGCTCAAAACTGCATATACAGCGTCAGGTATTGGTCTTACAAATACCTGACGCTGTATGTGCAGTTTTGAGCTCTTGATGATGGTCGGAAAACCCGTCTGAAACATGTAGAGGGTCTTACAGAAATAAATAAATTGAGAAACTGCGTATCTTTTTATTTGTACACTGCGAATATAAATGAGATACTTCTGGAACCTCTCAAGTTAGTGTAAATCAGCATCCAAATTGATTTTAAATTTTCCTTTCATTGCTAAGATAACGTAACAAGAGCGCAGACAGTAGGGTTATCTGTTTTGCGTTTTATAATGTAAAAGTCCCCTTTCAGTGAGCGTTTCATATATATCCGCTTTTTAATCTACGGAAACATATGTAAATAATGCGTTTTGAAACTCGAATATTCATAAATTTTAATTCGTCATCAGTTTTGTTACTGTAGAAACGCGCTTACTTGTAAACAAATATCCTAAAAGAAGGATAGTTATATCAGTTACAAGTATGGAAATATACGCCTAAACCCTGAAGATATTTCCTTAAAAATACGTTTGTGAAATGACCTTATCTCACTGTTTATTCTCATGTGTTGTTTAGAGATAACATTCTTGGACAGGATTTCAACATGTGGGTGATCGGAAGTGCTACGTGATTGTTACTGATAGTTTGCCGATTGAATACATACAGCTTTGAATGATTGAAAATTATAGTACGATTAATTAAAGAGGAGAAAGAATTAAAAGAATATGGACGTTTCCCGATTCAAGGTACTCCCACGGGAATTCGTCTGGATGTTTAGAGAAGAGCGACGATAATTCTTACACAGGCAGACCGCATTCGATTGTGCTTCAGATTCCGTCAATTCAATGCAAATCAAGCACATAAGCCTTCCTTAATATACTCGGTAACTGTGTGTGGGGAAAGGACTTCGAGACTAAGTCACTACACTAATTCATACAGAATTATGGTGCTCAAAACGTTGGCTAACTTCAACACCGAAGATCGATACGAGATTCGAAGATAATTTGAATATGGGTTTTTGACAGCATGTTAGGAAAAGAGTTGGTTGTAACCGGCTAGGGCTATAGTACTCTGTTGGATATTCTGGTTGACGCTGGAAGTTCCTTTTGTGCTAGACAGTAGCAGTTTAAGAAATTGGTTATTATGTACCAGAAAGCAAACTGGTAAAGATTATGACAATGCATATTCAGTAATAGATACTAAAATTTTATAACCTTTGGCCATTTACACAGCCTACTTTCTACCCTGTTTGTATTCTACTTCCGAGAAGCATAACTGTGTGCACGGCTGACAACGTAACGATACGGATCCATGGTCGGCACTATTTAGAAAACAAACAGGTAATGAAGATGAATATTTCAACGTTACCGTAAAATTAAAAGTCCAGTCAGTATGCCTACAAGACACTATGCAATAAGGCGTGTACAGGTGAAGAGCAATTAATGACGGCACAATGGATTGTAATGCAGAGTAACAAAAAGAAACTGACGCTTATAACGAAATAGATATTCGTCGCTATAAATCTGTATATGTTCCGTAGATCTACTACAGGCTGCAGTCCAACGCTAGGCATGGCGTCCCAATGCTTGAGGTTTCTAGATCACACACAACGACGCACCACAGACCGTAGCACTCCTCTGGACGAGTAATCACAACATTCAAATTTCCATGCCGCCGGTGGGATTCGAACCCCCCCCCCCAAGTCTCAGCCGGCGAGCGACCGCAGACCTGCGCCTCAGACCGCGCGGCCACTGGGACCGACTGAGTATTACCGGCTGGAAATTTATTTTATTATAATTACAGTAGTTGTTTAGGTGTAGGGGTGGAGCAGTTGGTTGAAGCACTAAGCTGCAAACCGGAAGGTCGTGGGTTCATTGGAATTTTGTATTGACATAATCCTTCCGGTCGTCTCAACCTCTAACAGAAATGAGAACCAGAAATAATTCCTGGAGCCTAAAGACGGCCGCTACATTGGGCTGACAACATCACTACATTCTTGTGTCGATTGTCATGAAATCTGGGAACCTCAGATCCTGGAACCTGCAGGGCCTGTCCGGGCCTGTTCAGGGAATGCTGTACCGTTCAGAGTGCTTGTTTAACTTAAAGGTCTGTTTGAACTTTTACACATCGTATAGCCTAATATGAGTCCTCAAAATCACACACTAGTGAAACTCGAAACAACGCACATGCGAACCCGCTTATAACGACATCAGTTTAAGAGACACCTCGTCTATAACGTCAGGTGTTTAACAATTATTCCTGACTGTTAACCATAACATTATACTCCTCGGCTATAACACACTCATATAAAACGACACAAAAAGTCCTTTCCAATGTTATAATCGAGCTCCAATATACTTACTAATTACTACTGCCATAGCATTTCAGCTTAACTGAATTGGTTCCAATTGGCCAAAAAATAAAAATAAAATAGGCTTAGTTAACCAGTTCCTATTCCAAGAGATATGAAATAATCAGTAGAACTTACAGACTTCCGAAGGGTACACTTTTACGCCTTATGCGACAGTCCAATTAAACTTAACGACATAAGGAATGGACAGGTAATGTTATAATAATCAGGATTGTGCGTAATCCAAATTGTCCAGAACATCATATTATTTTCATCCTGTTTATCAAGTACCATATTTGTTCGAGTTCAGTTCCATCGGAAGAGTGTAATTCACTATTATTATTATTATTATTATTACACTGTTTCCGTTATTATATATCATATCCGTAACATTGCTGTGGTTCCCTAAGTTTATCGTATATATTAACGTATTATTTGAATGACACTGCAGAGCAAGTAATAGAGTTTGTTTCCCATGGTAGAGAATTTCATTTTATATCTATTTATAACGGGGAGTGGGGAGAAATATTCAAATATTTGTAACTTCGGAAAAGGACGGCTCAAAGTTAACTGAACCAGAGATGTAGGATTTGGATTTGGGTCATCTGAAACAGCAACCCCGTATATTTTCAGTGTTCGAAGCCCATTCTCAGTTATATATCTGCTGCCACGTGTGGGGTATAGACGCCTTGCGTTGTGCCCACAATACGCATTTACATGTTTCGTGAGGTTACCAATACACAAAGCCATTATTTCCCTAAACAGCGTTAACCGACTAATATTTGTAAAGGAGCAGTCCATTTTCCTTGAGGATAAACTGGAGTTGGTACGTTTTGTAGATCAACTTCACGGAAGACGACGGAAAAGGTGAAAATTAAAATACCCTCCGCTGAATTTACAAGTAGATTCACGTAATATTTACTAAGACTTGCAGCACTGATAGTTATACGAAACGAAAGCAAAATCATTCTAGAGTTATATCAGTTTTGCACTAAATTCTTTGATTACAAGTCACAATGAGAAATCGTTGTATTTGTAGAATCCGAAGTTTTCGAAACAGTTGTGTTAGAAGCATGGCTCTTTGCGACGTGTAAAGGAGGGCAGAGTTTAATCTCGTTCGGTAGCTCGAAGAAACACAAACACTTTGCATAATACGAAAATGAAAACAGAATCTCTCTGTCATCATTGGTATAAGAAGCTACATTACGTCTGGTATGTGGCGTTGTTTAGGATTTAAGGTAGGTACCAATATTTTGGGCCGGGTTAGCTCAGTCGGTATAGCGACTGACTACGGGCTGGACGGTCCGGGATCGAATCCCGGTGGGGACGAGATTTTTCGCCCGTCCAGACCGGCCCTGGGGCCCACCCAGCCTCCTGTAAAATGGGTACAGGGTCTTTCCCGAGGTTAAAGTGCGGCCGGGGCGTGCTGCTGACCACTCATCCCCTTCTAGTGCCGCGGTCATGGAAGAGTAGAGCTATACCTCTACCCTCCCTCTGGGCCAAACCGGACCTGTAACGGGATCACTTTACCTTTACCAATATTTTGGAGGGATATCATGTGTCTATTTTAAGGATAAAAGTTTAGGCTAAACTTTTTTCTACTCTTACACCCATCTTCTACTTTGAAGAGGGTAAAGAATAGTAGTTTCTTAGAAACACACTTGACGCCATAGACCATAGGAACATTAACCCTGATGGTGGCCGCCAAGAACCCCTACATATCACACACGCACATAATGGGTCATGGACTTTTTCCAGTAGGCCTGCTTACAGCTGCGACTTTCATGATTATGTATCCGTTGTCAAGCCAACCTGTTCTTCATATACGAAATGTTTGTTTCTCTTGTTATGTGGTTAAACACCCTGCGCAAACCAGACAGAGGGGAAGTTCGAAAACTACTGGACCTAGATTAATAACACAAGTGTTGCACAGAACTGTTTCACGCTGCATCGCAGCGTAAGTTTGGATACAAACTGCAACTTTGAATGTCAAGCATTATGTTCAGAGTTTCAAGATACCACTTACAAATTTCTGTTCCTTGATTCTTCATATTCCGGAGGCATAAATATTGGCGTTTAACAGAATAATTGACACGTCTTTACAGGTACGTTACATCACAAAGGAGAGTTTCAGTGTTTTCACAGCTTCATTCTGAAATATTATCTTCATCACCACGACTACGTACATCTAAGTTCAATTTTTAGATGTGAAATGGCAATGTACCTTAAGTGTTGTGCCGGTAAATATTGTCAGAATCAACTTAGAAAGAAACAATCTTTGAGTTACGCAATAGTATATGAAACATTGCACCTCTGATTGGTGATGCAGGATACCAGAACTTACGTGGCCTTTAAACATTTCATCTTTTGCGTGATGTAAGGTTTAACTCGCGGTATAAATGGGGTCTTCATTCTTCTGGGACGTTATACAGCATTGATTGGTATTTAGATAACGAAGTTTCGGAACAGCCTATCAGTCCCATCTTCAAGGGTCAAGTAGTCCGAGAAGACTCTTGGACTGCATGACCCTTAAAGATGGGGTTAACTGCTGATCAAGGCTGCGTAACATCCCAGAAGGGTAAAGACCTCATTTCGTCTTGTAATAGCGTTTTCCGACAGAAAAATTGTGTACCAATTGTGTGCTTGTATCCGTTAGATTTGCAGTCTGAAACCAAATGCATCAATTGAACAGTAGTCATGGAGAAAACTTGGAATAGGACGCAAACACAAAAAAAGTAAGATCTGTGTTCTTGAGGGATATTACGCAGAAGACGCCAGATGCCATCTACATCGCGGTGGAAGCCTGAAGTTACGAGAAGAGTAATTTTGCCATCAACAGTTAAATAAGCGTTCGTGCGAACATACAGTGTTGGAACAACATCAGCGTCACGTACAGTAAACGGTCAAGGTAAACAATGAGGTAAAGTCCCCTTCTATACTGCGTGACGGTATCAGGGGGAATGGAGGTATACCGCAACTGGTTCAAGCTCAAGTCCCTTTATCCTCTGTGAATGTGCCTCTTTACACCCTTCATAGGAGGCCATTTGGCCCCAGGAACTGAATGGATGCTTTTATGAGAAAAAAATCTCTTGCTAGTGCCGGGAATCGAATTACGATTCCTCAGTCCGCAACCCATTCAAAATACCAAGTGGGTTATCCCGAAGGCCATACATAGCAGAATTTTAAAAAAATGTACCTTACAATTAGTCATTTTAAGCAATCTAACGAATTAATCCATGGATCCCATTTTTATTACAACACTAATAGTTTGTCAGTTTGTCAATTAAACCTCCAAAGTGCTTACCAAACACGAGGTTTGAATACTGTGTTCACTCGAGCGTATTCTGAGATAAGTGACTGTATTTCGCATGCACCAATCCTATTTAAAATCCCGTATAATATTATCGAATCATCAAGGGATATGTCTTCAATGTAGCTTCCTTCCTTCAGTATTTTCTATCACAGTTCCGTATGTCATTTGGGTCTCCCGCATGCGTGCTACGTGCTTCGCCTATCTCATCTTCCTTTATTTGATCCTCGTCATAATGACAGGCTGAGGCAACAGTTATGATCATCAAAATGTTATTCTTCCCTCTGAAGTCGACAAGTTCCCTTCAGTACATTACTTTGAAGCATCCTCATACTCTGTTGTTCGTTCAGAGCGACAGGTCACTTTCTCAACCGCAAGAATCAAAAAGCAAACTCAGGACCAACAATTTCCCCTTTACATTTTTAGGTTACAGACTAGGAGGCAAACAGTTCAGAATTTGGAACAAGCAATTATTCCCAGAATGTAACAAGCTCTTAATTTTTCCCCTAACATAGTTTTGATTTGTTCGTGTTATGTTACAAGGACGCAACACCTTAGGCCCTTCCTTCTGCAAATAGACACTCTGATGATAAGATCACAAAAGTTTTGAAACCTAACAAAATGGCTTTAGAATCACAAAAACCTGCATATAGTACAGACATAATGTTTTGTATATTAACAAATTTTTGTTTACGAGACTGATTTATAGTCTCATGGCGGTGACTATGCAGAATATCGTCTACTAGAATGTGAAGCCGTGTAGTATGGTAGAAACTTTTCAATGTTTTGGAAGAAACCTGCTGCCCTTACCTATGGACTAGTGGGATTATTCCTAAAGATGGAGAAAGCAGACAATTCAGAAACACCGGGAATATTCTACCAGACGGCAGTGCATCGCGTTTGAAAGGCTTTAACCTTAGAGTGTTTCAGATGGTTGTGTTTTCCAAATCAATGGAAGTTAGGTGGGATTCAGATCAGTCTATTAGCTTTCCCTTTTCTCTCGTCCGCTCCACCAACAATATAATTCAGCTGAGTCAACCTGGTTTTATATATATACAAGACACGTAACTGACTGAATTACCTGAGCAGAACCGCAGAGAAGAACACTAAGGGAGAAGAGGCTGTTATTTGTTTCAGTGATGATTTCGCGAAGAGTCTCATGGATACAAAAGTTATCGTTGGGAGACAGATGATAGAGTTATTAGCAGTAGGTTAGAAACTCTGAGCAATAGATTACGAATTACGAGAGGTCCCTTCAATTCATCTCAAATAACTTGGCAAAAGGCACGAAAATAAAATTACAATTACATATTCGAAGAAGGTAGTTGATCTTTAAATAATCAATTCCTTCCTCAGGGAAAGAATATTACATCTCCATCACAGAGATTAACTCATCAATGATAAGAGAAGTCATGTTTATTTAATGCACGAATCATTTGAAAACCATAAAAGCAGTCTGTGGACAAAATTAAACGTTATTTAACGTTAAATTAGACGGTACGTACGTTCACCACTTTGTTCCAGAAAATTAAAGGGTGGATTACTAATTTAGATGCGAACTGGGTACTGCAGATCTACCCCCGAGCCAAACGCACCTATGGCAAAAGTTTTGCTGCATAGCGAAGCCAATAGGCAGGCCTCTTATACGATGTAATGGTGCCGAATTGTGTGACAACAGCCATTTTTTCGTGTTTTACTGTTGGCGTTAACGTCGAAGTGAAATAACGACAAGGTCAAATACAAATATAAAAACATTTCGTCACGTTTCTGATTCTTTTTATACAACAGCCAATATCTCGGGCGACGTTTTATAGACGGTAACATGATTTATGTTACCGTGTCTTCTCTTTCTTGGTTATTGGAAATTCATAACCACTTTTCGCGTTACATTTGTCAAAACCGAGTAACAACCGGACTGCTGCAAACTTTTGATCTCCCTACACAAGACTTGTTTCATGCAGAAGTGTGTTTGGCGCTCAATATTTCCGTGAAAGAGGCACCAAGACCTTCATGTACTTTACAGCCACCCTGCGCAACCAGATGGAATGAATGTAAGAAGCAGTAAGGTCATAAATGTACGCAGACTTCATTATAATAGCAACGGACCGTCGTTTAAACTTGACTCATCATGCAGTGGAAACATAGAATGGCTTAATTAAAGAAGCGGGAGACACGAGAATTAAGATAAACGGAAACGATAAGAGAAATTTAGATTAATAAAGGGAGAAGTGCCGTATGGCACAATTAGAACGGAGAAAAAATCCACTAGCACGGCACACCATAGACCAGTCTTCTCAGACTGTGGAGATATCAGACAGTAACCTTAGACTCTTTGAGGTTACAGTAACGTGATTTCTTTTCTTAATTGTGGAAGTCGCATGTGGATGACATCTGACGGAATATGAACTTGTCTGGTTACCGTGGTGACGTATATATCGCACAGCAGATTAGAATATTAACAAAGGAGGTTACGGTGGTGGGGATAAGCCATATAGGGGAGAAATAGAGTTTATAAAGAAAAGGCAATGAAGCTTTATTTGTGGGAGTTAAGTGACTAAATAAATCTTTAAAAAGTTAAAACATTCCTTCGGCCTATTTTCATTGTTACACCGTGCATGTTGTCGAGTTACTCAATTATTACACTAACCACTGCACATATATAAAATTTACACATTAAAACATTAAAAACGCTCCGACATGTTCCGGTCCTAAGACCATCATCAGGGAGCCATACATTCCTTGCCAAAATCACACCAGAAATAGTCACAGATTGTGTGTGATTGGGTGTTGTGGCAGCATGCTGCCACAACAATCAGCTTGTACAACGAAATTAATCTGTGACTACTTTTGGTGTGACTTTGGCAAGGAATATATGGCTCCCTGATGATGGTCTTAGGACCGAAACATGTCGGAGCGTTTTTAATGTTTTAATGTGTAAATTTTATGAATTGTATATATGTGCAGTGGTTGGTGTAATAATTGAGTAATTCCTTCGGCCATTGAAGGAACACTTCAGATATTCTCCTACCTGTTACAGAACTACTCGCATCGATAAACAAGAGCCAAATGCCTCTGTGTATTGATCTGCAGGATTAGTTAATTTTAGTGTCTGGCAGTCGAAGGCACACCAGAGACACTGACGTTGTTGAATTCAAGCAGTACGTTTAGGTGCTACTGCATATTCATTGCCGTCGTCTACCCGACAGTGAAACCTCATTCTCATCCCACACCCAAATCGAAGAATGAACACACAGTGAGTACAGCAACAAAACGAGCGACGGCAATGCTGTTCGAAGCGAACGACAACAGTCTCTCCATGAAGTACGATCCACAGAAATGAAACGTATTCAAATGGACGGAAACCCATTTCAGGGCAATGCCTTTAGAAAAGGGGGAAGGGGGGTTGGACCACTGCCGTTCCATTCGACTGTGCACCAAACACAGGTCTATTTCACACCCACAACACACGAGAAAACTCTCTGCACAAAATTGTCAGCGCTTTGGTGTTATTCCCTCTAAGCTTTGTATATGAACCATTTACCACGGTCTAGAAAACGACGGCAGAGATTAAAAACTATGGTGGTGCGTCTACATTTCCACAATTCGAGTTGTGGTATTGCTTTCAAGAGCATTACTTCATTCCTTTTGTCCCTAGTGTTAGGGTATTTGTACGCAGTATTCTAACACCTACGTGAAATATGTTGTTAAATATATCTAAGCGGATTGTATATTGTGGCGGTTGGGATTCAACAGTGTATTGCTGTGTTCTTCGGCTATTATGAATTCAAAGCCAGATATAGCCTTGGGACAATGAAATAAATTTATACGATTCATTCCTAAATGCCTTCGAAGTAGGTGCATTATAGATTGTGGCAATCCCTGCACATTATTTCGTGCAGCAGTATTATTAAAACTCTCGTGGTAGAGGAAACTGTGATACTGATTTCGAATTTAAAAATCAAAGAGAAAGGAGGATGGAAACAGAGACCCTCCAAGTGTAAGAAGTAAGAATTTTGGATAAGACTATACATCATTACTTTGTCGAGTTTTTCAAAATATGACGCGGTTTTGTAGTACTTTTAAATGTTTCTAACGACTGCGTTTAACAATTCAGACTTCTAAAATGCGGACTATAAATTATGAAAACACAAATGCGTAAACATTACCAAGATAAAATATTATTGTGGGCACCAAACGGACTGTGTGATTGTAACATTCTTTAAGAGCGGAAAAAAAGTGTTGAAACTTTAAAACATGAATTTCTTGTGCTGTACGAACATTCAAGATCCTAGTCGTGATGTCTGCTGGCGTTGCTTCTCTCTTGTCTGTGTATCGCTAAACCGTGTTCCCTGCCAAAACAGCTCTGAGCACTGCCCTGTGCTCTAGGGATGGCGGCAACTGTATCCATATTTGTGTCGGCTCATTGACTACGATAATTTGAAACCTTCCCAAATAGGATCATCTTTCCTTGCTCCTAACTTACATTTCTATATGGGCATAGGTCCATATTCTTTTTAGTCAAAAGGCTGTGTTTCTTCATGAGTAAGCTTTTCATATTATTCTTCAAAAACTCCGCTTTAAGCAGGTCAGAAATTATCACCCCGGATATATAGACTAACATTTCTCGGGAACCAGAATGCGAAGAAGTTTAAAACGACACGGCAGGTCGTTCCAGCTTATTCCACTATACGAGTATGCCTCATGTCTGATTTATACGAAAGAAACATAGAAAAGAAGTGTATTTTCCGTTCAAAAATTACGCGTGGTCCTGAGGGTGGAACGATTTACAAAATTGGCACAAGGCCAGATAAATGGGGGAATCGAGACTAAACGAAAAGCGACAGGATCCCTTAAATTAAAGGGAGGGGGAAAATACCACAACCCGTGCATACTACATCTTCACGCTGCCTGTGTGTGCGTGTGTTTTTACATCGCTTTCTACTCTAGGAAGAATACGAAAGGTTATAGGTTAGGGTAGCCGGATCTGAGTGTTCGTATCTCACCAACTTTCTACACTCCTTGCTCTGGGCAGTGAGCCAGGTATACTATGCTTCGTTACAAAATGCTAGGAACCCACACCACTCTCACCGTCTTAAAGTTTAAGAACAGTTCATGTATGAGACGACGATATATTTTCTATAAAGCAGAGTGATGGTTGTTGTATGATAAAACTATAACATATTAATAAACCGTGGAAGTTGTTTTTAGTGGCTATATATATAATCTGGCAGTCTTGTGTTGGTGTCACGATCACGCGAACATTTTAATCTACTGTTTTATTGATTTGTTATTTTAATAATTTTGTAACTTTAACAAGCACAAGGTTAAGACTCCCTGAAGATGATGCAGATGCAATGAAACATGTAGGAGTGCTTAAGATATATGAAATATTATTAATATATATGTTGTGCATTTGTTGATGCGCACCTGTGACGATACCAGATGCTGTATAATACAATTTGACCTCCTGATGATGAACACAACAGTGCTCGAAACATGTAGAGGAATATAATAAACTTATTATAAAACAAGAAATTGTGCATTAAGTTGGTCAATTTCTAACATTATACTGAGAAGCACGTTCAGCAAAACATAAACAATATTTCGTACGAGTTACTGTCTTGTGGGCTGCATTGTTGCTGCATACAATATACCTCATACCGGTATGGAATTCAGACATGACTGATGAAGACGGAGCCGCTCTCTACCAGAGTACTCAGTGGAATGTGTACTATCGAGTCCTTGCCTGTGCTCATCCTAGTGCTATATACATTTTCCATCTTGTATGAGCATGTGACTTCTATCTAGTTCTTCACTGTTGGTACAATCTAAGGGTATAAAGTTACTTAACAGGTCATGTGAATGTTATCACTCCCGAAGATACTGTGACTGAAATATTCTTCTGTACTAACACTGTAAGTCGTTTGGCTGAAGTTACATAAGAACAATTTAAAAAAGCGCTTGCATGTGAATATGTCTCAGTTGCGCGACATCAGCTGAACCAATCACGACATGGCATTTCGACTGAGCTTCTAGTGGATAGTCGCAGCGAGATTTTAGCTCCTCGCGACGGTATTGCTAAATAGTCAAGGCTTTTGGGACGTTACTGCTTGTTGACTGGTAAATACATGCCGATGTTTCGAAGGATCCTTGTGCCTTTGTTTTCAAGATCAAGCTGACACTCTTTTTTTGGTCTGCTCGATCCGGAATATGAAGGCACTACGGTCCGTCGAAACGTCCGTAAATATTGAGTCAAAGCACAAAGTTTGTCTCTTTTGGCTAATTTATATCGATTGCTATGTGTAAAAAAAAACTCTTTACAGCTTAACGATCGGTATATTAGGAGTAAATTGTATATTTTTCCAAAACCAGTGTGCATGTCATTACTCTGTAAAAACATCACTGTTTTATAACTGAATGTTTATAACTTGTGGCTTATAACAGTGACAGTACAATTCTGAGGTAGTAAAGCTCTAATTACGGGATATTGCAATTAAAGTGGGGAAAGTATATTACAGCCGTGAACGTTAAACTTGCCCAGTTATGAGACCAACATGGAATATAACCAAGTCACAGGCAGAGACGTGTGCCTCCTGTGCTGTAGTCATCAGTCCCTTTCCTGCGTGCTGGTGCACCGTTGGATATCTGGATCATCTGTACATTTTCCAGTTCCAGAAACAGAGATAACACTATTGTACTTCTGTTATTAACCGTCTGTTATTATTCTTTCACCTCTGCCCTACTATAATTTCTTCATACGGCAGAATCTGCTACTGGTAAAACGAGTTCGGCATGTCCGTTACGACTGTCCATAAGAATAACGTATTTAAAAAATTGTTGCATTTTAATTACTTCTGTATGAACGTCTCAGCACTTGAGACTTTTCTAATTGGGTATTTCTATTAACGTATAGTGAATAATTCCAATATAGGACCCGTGCGAATACCTGAGCCGTAAATTATATTTGCACTATTATTAACACTTTAGTTTAGCATTATCAGTTTTTGTGTAGCAACATGTACTTCCGTTTTTTTAAATAAATTGTTCTGTAAAATGCGAAATATCCATGTATGTCACTTTCTACAAATTTAGTGTTTCTTCACGCTTTCGAAGTCTGCTAATTGTTGGTGATCAGCCAGTACACTTAAATTTATCACCGAATTATACGGTTATCCTACTGGTTTATAGTGTTTGGTAATCAGTGTCCGTTAATTCCACGTACTGCACGCAAATCAGCGGTCAAGTTATCAGAGTTAAGACCACCAGCATGTGCCATTCTGTGGCCACATAAATTGGCTTAAGTCCAAGTATTATGCGCCATTGTGTCAACAAATTTTGTTCCTCAATTCTCATAATTGTGCGCCATCCTGCAGTCATGTAACTTGCACTTAGGTCTGTGCGCCAGTCGGCGGTTATATAACATATCTTAGGTCCAAATATTACGCTCCATTATGCCGCAAAATCATCTACGTGAGGTTTAGATGTTATACTTATCATTTGCAGTGTTCGAATATATTTTGCATAACCAGGGGTTCCGGTAACTCCAGAAAACTTTAATTTTTTACAAATGAGACACATTAATAAAATGCGGCACAGTGAATCTAAGTGCCATAAATACGCCAAGGAATAATATCATCCGAAATAAGTATCTGCCTGTCTATGTATCATCCATCCACCCATCCACCACCTACCTACCTATCTGTCTGTCTGTCTAAGCAACTAACAAACTAAATAACCAGCTAATCAACTATATAACCAACTAACTAATTCACTAACTCCAATAACCAAATCCATTCTTCTGAAGCTCTCATTTCCTCAGCTAGTCGTGAAATTTTTCTCAGTTTATGGAGCCCGAAATTTCGTTATCTTGTTCACAGCAGTATGTCAATTGTCCGTCCTCAGCCAGGAGAATATAGCCCACGTTATGGCACCCAACTTTTCTAAGCCATTTTAATATTATCTTCTCATTGTGCCTAGATCTCACACGTGGTATCTTCCTTCAAGGTTCCTCCAACAATATCCTGTATGAATTTCTCTCCTCCCCCATCCTGACACACGTCCCATCCAGCTCATTCTCTTGAAGATGATCAGCAGGATAATATTTGATGAAAGTTACGTCATGATGCTTTCAACAACCTACGAAGTATAATCTGTTATGAATAATGCAAGTGAGGTAGGGAAAGTTAAAGTTGGGTAAGGTGAGGTACAATATCTGTTGTATTACTGACACAGTATTTTCATCCGTAGGTCTTACAGTCTCAAGCGTTTATTGGCGTGGGTGGATTACGTAATTTACAGAAAATAATTCCCGCTTCCCCGGTATCGAATGACCAAGACTAGTGACAATCTGTCTGTTAATGTTACGCAAACCCGTAACTGCAGTAAGGTGGGGTTAGATTTAATTAAGTCGTTATCACCAGCTGCAGGAACGACTTCAGACTTTAGGTTGTGGTGTCTTGTTTAGTGTTAGGTTAGAAGTTGTTGTTCTATCACTTGTGTGGTCTACCCATTATCCTTTGTCCCTCTGTTTCATACCCAATGCAGTTCTTGGTAACTACACAACAGTACGTCATACTTTCTTCATTTGGTTTTTAACACCTACGTCCGTATGTGACATATGAGCAGTAGAAGGCGAAGTACAAACCGTCAAACACAACTAAATGTAAATCATCAAGCAATAAAACTGGCATAAATTTAGTTGCGATTAACGGTTTTTACCACCACTTTCACTGTTTTATCATCTGATTATTCAGGTTATTCCTATATTTAATGGTAATGTCACAACCACTTTGTAATTACCTAAAATGATGAATCCTTGGTTTTATTTCCAGGCCCACATGCTCTCCTAAGCCTTTTGTTTTCATAACACTGCAGCTTATGTTCTTCCATCAAAGTAAGCTACCATGTAGGGCCAACTAACCGCATTTATGAAATGGAGACTTTTGTGTTCAATATCTAAAAATCGAATATCGCCGACAACTTAGCACCAAATATTTTTGATAAAATTATTTCATATTTTCCCTCAGTTCCTGCCGACAAATGTCGGGACATTGTGCCATATGACGCCACCAAATGCGTCCTACATAGGTTCCAATTCATTATTCAATCACAATTCCACCAATACACGTCATCGTTTAATCGGAACTATTAAAAACGTCTTTATGTAAATAATAAATTAATTAAATCATTTATTCGCTCTTCCACTAGTTATGATATCTGAGGCTACCACATATCCGGTTACTGGAGGAAGCGTTCGTCTGGAATATGACGCCATCTAGCTTGATGGGTAGTTAAGAATCTTTCGGAGAACACATCGCAGCGGTATCCTGCAGAGAAAACGAACACGATTCTCGGAAATCTTTACAACTGTCTGTCTTATGTTCCAAGGTACACTGAGTCAAATCCCAGAAGAAAGTTGTGTTCTACCCACTGAAGTTCTGCTGGATTAGCCAATAATGGAGTTGACATCGTAATAGGCTATACTTAACTGTTATGGAGTCGACTTCTCGATCTTGACGGTGTGTTAGTAATTCCAGGAAAAACACGGATCTTTCTGTCAAAAACACGGAGAAGAAAATAAAAAAAACACGCATTTTGTGAGCTTTCATACGGACGGTCTGTCTTCTTTCAACCACTGCTACAATCAATAGGGCATTTGAACACAAATAAAACCCCCTGTTAACATTACTGCCGGGATAGTTTTCAGTGTGATTCTTCTGGGAATGCGGGAACAATAAAGAGCAGAATGTGGGCACGCCATCTTGCCTTCCAGAACAGCATCGTTAAAATCGGTGTACTTGGTTGGAATAGAAGAGGAGTTCCCGTCTAGTTCAGGCTGTTGTGTGTCTTTTGTCTGCAGCGTTTACACCGCGATACGTCGCGCTGAAGGTGGGCAAAGTGTTTCCTTTTTTTTTTCTGTTGCTTCATTCCTCACTGTTCATGATTTCTGAAAGACTACTTTTAAACTAGTCTAATTAATCCTCTTGATTTAACCTTTGTTATATATCATAACTGAGGTTTAAAATTTCTAATAGCGGAGAAATTCGAAAGTTCTGAGTGTTCGGCTCCACAGGAAACATGAACTATTGAGACTGGTAAGAGATTGCAGTCAAAATTTCTATGTCAGCTAGCCGGTGGAAAGCAGACAAAAGGAGAGGCTTTAAACTCATTGCAAATAATTTTGCCAGCATGTTCTTGTATCAGTTTCACGTCCACCTTATCATGACAGTTTTACAGAAAGAATATTTTTCGTGACTGAATAACTAATGCCTTCTTAACAACGATAGATTAATTGTAATTATCTAGTAGGTCAACATGTTAAAGGAAAAAGTTTATCTTTTACAATAATGATTCATTTCCTTTAAAACTCCACTGATATGCCATGGTTAAAACTCTTCACATCACGTACTGATAAATACAATGTAACTCCAATCACTTTTTTTCCACTTGAACCAGTTTTATTCATAGGAGGAAAGCCCGAGTTCAGGCAACAATTGACCACACTCCTCTTAATTTTTACTAAACCCACAGGTAAGAATGACAAAGAGAATGAAGGAGGAGAAGGGAATACGTTATTATGACATCCCGCTAGACAACAAAGCACTTGTAGGTTGCTAAGAGTTATTTCTTGAGAAAAACATTTGTCCACCTTCCATTGACTGTTACCGCCAATTTCTTTCCTGACAGCCCGACAAGCCAAGTATGGATCAACATTCAGTTATTAAGATTTAGCCTGCATAATGCTAAAAGTTCCTTCTTTATTACACTGCACAACAGTACAGCAGCGCTTACACCTTCCGGTCGAATTATAAATCCATCCTCTGCATATAATCCTGAACAAATAAAAGAGTGTTTTCAGATATTAACAATAATTATTTGCGGAAAGATGAAAGGCTAAAAACTCGAACAGTTTCGTCTTTGAAAACAAGACCCACAAAGACATCAATTTTATGTCTTAATAAAAGGATACGTCAGGGATAAACCTGACGGAGAGGAAAGCTGTCAATAGAGAAAAATGAAACAGATGAAACTGAACACAAAATTTACGTTGAGAGGAACACGGAAAAAGTAATAAACGATTTGAATATAATATATTGCAGTTCACCTCACCTGGGCGAAAGTAAAATTTATTTACGTCTATAGTTAATTTATTTATTATTAAACGAAAATTAAAAAAAAAACAAGTCTATTGTCAGAAAAAGCTACATTTTTCGGTCCTACCTTACCATCATCAGGCGACATATAAAAATTGAATATAAAGGTAGAACTGAAACACTTAGCTAATCTTTACACAATAAATATACACGTGTGTTTGGTAGTTATTTACTGCTTAATTACTTCACCTTCGAAACAACGGGATGCCTTCTTTCGTTCTTTCTTTCTTAGTCTGAACCCATCCACCCATTCATTTCAGATGTAGAAAGTGATTGTCGTATCTGATCACACATAGTGACACCCCCCTGAACACACACACACACACACACACACACACAACTTTCGATAGGACTGTTGAACACGAAGGATCGACACATCGTAGAGATCTATAGCTGAAAACACACTACAGACAGACATTCTTGCCCCTGGGGGGATTCGAACCCGCAATTCCAACATGGAAGTAGCAGTAGACCCCGCGGCCACCCGGATCGGACTCCTTCTATCAAGTTATAATGGTGAATTTGTCTATGAAGTTTCGAACCACATTCTTATAACAAAAAAAAAAAAAGATATTTTACTGCTGATCTAACTCACTCGGCATTAAATTTCAAAAAACGTATCAAATACGAACTATTTGGAAGCACCTATTAAATAGATCCAGCTATAAATTAATTATTTTGTGTCTAATTTTTAAGTTGAGTACTTGCAGGCTGCAACAGTTTATCATTGTGAAGAGTCAGTGTCCCAGGTGTGAATACGTAAAAATGTAGTGCAGCTAAGTAGGATTAGGAACGGTGAAGCGTTTTATTGAGATTATGTATTTTGTTTTATCCAACAAACAATGAAACTGCCAGTGCATGCATTATCTCCATGCCTTTCAGTGACTGTGTAGCAGAGCTTGCCAACCTATTCTGGACACGGATTACTATGAGGGAAAGAGACAATATGAGAAGCAAATAATTTATAGCTGACGCCGGAAAAATGAGAATGGAAATAATTAGATTTCGAATCGCTTGGTACCTTGTGTTATCACATACAGACACTTGCCAAAACACTGTTGCAGTACAGTCTCTCTGGCAAAAAGAGACCTAAATAGTCATAAGTAATGTATTGGAAGGTGTAAACATATTTGCAAACCGTCTCCTCAAAAGATGTTCAGCCCCAAACCAATTTGAATATTCAGAGCTTCTCCGGATTGGAGAGGATTATGTTACAAAGTAAGGATCATCGTTTGAACAAAAGAAAAGCAAAAACCAGCAGAATGTCAAAAAGGTATTGTAAAATTTATTTTAAATTTATTGTGGACGTTTAGGTACCAATAAATACTATCCGTCAGTCAATAACACAATATTTATTTTATATACAATGGTATATATGTCAGGGCGACATGTTTCGACCTATTCGGTCATCCTCAGGCCCTCCAAGAAAGCAGAACCAAGAACTGTTTAATTTTCCTGCATTATGAGCTAACTAAACAGTTCTGGGATCTGTTTTCTTGGAATGCCTTAGGATGACCGACTAGGTCGGAACATGTCACCCTGACATATATACCATTGTATATAAAATAAATGTTGTGTTATTGACTGACGGATAGTATTTATTTGTATGTTATAACACTTCGGGATGGAAAACTTCAAATTTATAATTTAGGTAGCATTTAAATTATGCTAGTAGCCTTTTGAAAAATGTAGTTAGCTACACAAATGACGTTATGAAACATGTATTATACGAGGCTTCAGGCTTGCACCGCAGTGTAGTTGTGGCCCTCGCTCTTCTGTAATGTTACGCAGCATAGGTTGTTAGGTGTTTACTTCCATTTCGGGTTAACCTGTCGGTCACCTCTTCGAGCGTCAAGCTGTCCCAGAAGATGATTCAAAAGAAATTAAACAAAGTTTTGGAATCACAGAAGACGACAGTGCTCAGATCACAGGGTGAATAGGCCGTAAAAGATCACATGTGCACTGAAACAATTACAGAGCAAATTGATGTAGCTGATTTTGCAGACGATGCTGGGAAATGCAGAAGGCAATGAAGACCCCCACTTGCAAAAGCTGCATTGTGACAGTGTACGATATCAATACAACACACAGTAAGAGCAGAAGGAGTGTGGGAGGCGGAGGGAATACCTGAAAAGAGATCACCTGAAGAGCGGTGACACCCTCAGAACAGACAGTGTGAATCCAATTCATGACACTAAAGCAGCATTTAAAATATTGTTCATCGGTGACCTTAATTATCCAATGCGACGCCATGTTTGTGATTTATGTAATGGCGTTAATGAACTGGAGATATAATGTGGAAGCGAACTGTATGATAACTTTGGAGTGCTGAATTCGTAAGTTGTAAAAGCTAGCTGTCGTGACCTATTTTTATGAATTAATCAACAACTTCTTCCAGGCATTGAGGCACTAAGAAGCTCATAGTCTGTTACTGAGACCAGATTCGAACCGGGGACCTACCTAAATAAGCTATAAGAATGCTGCTTGCTACAACCCATTTGTTACTACGCCGCTCCTTGGTATGTTGATAAACTGAAAGTACAACTCTCTAGTGGACAGAAGTACATGAAACATACAAATTTCTCTGCTTTAATTTCAGCACCGTCTAGCCGACGGCTACATATTCCCTTTCATGATAAAACCCTCCCGTTACGATACAGTGGCCCGTATTTCATTCCTTTCCAATCCTCATTCACGTGTGTCCTTTTCTAAATCCGTAACCACATCTGTTAGCCACAGCCATTCCCCGGACTTTACATCGGAGTTAATTACAGGCTGAGCCGTGCGTTAGAGATATTCATTAGCTGTCGTCTAAGCGGTTAAAATGCAGGATGTATGCGTTGGTGAGGCAGGAACTTCAAATAGCACGTACGTCTAGTCAATAGGCAGCAAATTACATTTTCAGTTCAGACGAGCTTAAAATCTGCTGTATATTATTATTATTATTATTTATCGCACTCATCTAGGGCAATTACAATTATACACTTTAAATTAATCATGTATATAGGGTACGTAATTTTAAAGGTAAATGTAGCTACAATTCATGGTACATGTAATGCTGTTTCCCAAACTAAACATTTTGTGCTTTTACATTATAACTTGTTGATTATTATTATTATTATTATTATAACAATACGCTTGTAGTTTTGTTGTATCTGAGGGAAAAATTGCGCTAAAAAAATAAAGATAATTCCATATTAGTCGTTAACTGCAGAATCTGTCTACTGAGTCTCGCAGTCAGCCCAGTGGATCAAAGATCTCCTTTCTTCCTGAAAAAATCCTGAGAATCATATCCGTGTTCACAGAAATATGCTGTTACTCTAAGCCCACTTAATCCAATCTGAACAATCACATACCGGATAGTTAATAGGTATTTTTTTATGTTTCTCTTGACCACGCCTAGCTGTCCCAAATATTCTCCTCTCTACTGGTTTTCCAATCAAAATTGTTTTTCCATTTCTCACATCTCATGTGCTGTTATACGCTCCTCCCATTTCGTTCTTCTTCACTTGGTCATCTGAAAGATTCTATATATAACTGCGTACTCCTCATTACGCACTGTTTGTCCTTATCTTGCTCAATAGTAGTTATAGTGCTGGCGGTGGTAGTTGTGGTGGTGGGGGTGGTGCGGGTGATGGTGGTGGTGTTAGTAGTAGTAGTAGTAGTAGTAGTAGTAGTAGTAGCAACCTCAGCAGCACAACGCAATTTAATGCGAAATATCCAGAAAACGTTGCATGTTGCCTGTCGGCTGACAACCTCATGTGATAGTGCAGGGGTATAAAAGTGTCTCAAGTATGTGATTTCTTTTGCAAAGTGTAATTTTTTATTAAATTTTGCAGCACAATGTTTGTAATTATTACGCACTGTGTACCAGGTGCAATATATACTCTTATTTGAAAGCCGAGCAAACCCACAAACACCAGAGCAGCATTTCGAAATGCCATCGCTGATGTACCCGAGTTGCGTCGAAGGACTTTTTTTGACTTTGACTATTTTGTAAGAAGACAGGCAATGTACATTGAGGCGCGTTCATATAACCATTGTTGCTGTGGAACAGTAATAAGTATTACATACTCTGAGTGTATGTTCGTAGCTTTAGGTAACCACCGTGAAATGAACAAGCTCCATATTGTCCTCTGTGGCCTGCCCGGTTCTAAAATGTTTTTCCACATTATCTTATAAACAAAAACATTTTCGGATAAACGCTACTGAACACAGAGTGTGTTTGGATTTTCTATGCAACATTTGTCTAAAACATGTCTCATTTTGAGAAGAACTGAGCGACATATGATCAAAAGCGTATATTGGTCGTCATGTAAATTATTCCTCTCAGATTTTAATGAAACTTGCATTTTATCGACAAATTTAGAAAAATTCTCATATGTCACATTTCCTGAAAATCCGTCGGTTAGGAGCTGAGTTGTTCCATGCGAACGGACGGACAGACAGCCATGACGAAGCTAATACTCGCTTTTCGCAATTTTGCGAATGCACCTAAAAGCTACGATTGCTCTAGAAGCAGAATAGTACGGAATGACTTTTTATTGTTAGGTCCCCCAAAATAGTTATAATGAGAAATAACCTGTGTTTATTTTTAGTATAACAGGATTGGCTGCACGTATTTTGTTCGTAAAGACGAGTTAGATTTTTCTGCGCTCATTTGCTTTTACGCAGTTTAAAAGGGGGTTTTGAATGTATGCAAACTCAAAAGTCAAGTTTGTTAAAAATAAGTATTTCATTGCTGTATTTATATTTTGGATCAAGAAATGAGAATGTTCGCCATAAGGCAAAATAAATGACAAATCTCTGTATGTTCCTTTGCAATCCATTCCAACAAAATATATATTGGTTGAGTAAAATTATAAAGAAGTTTCTACCTGTTTAAAACTGGGCTCGCTGCACTAAAGTTCTGGAGAATTTTATACCAGAACTGGATGTTAAACCTAAAAATGAGAAGGTAATTCTAAATTAGAATTTGAGAAGCTGTTACTTGTACGAGATGAACTGTTACAGAGTAAATATTACACGCATATTTTTATTGGATGCAGGGTTCAATTTATTTTAAGTGCGTTCTCAAATGAATTCAACTGCCCGATTTTAAAATCTAATTCAATCTAACAATAAGAAGAGAATTTATCATTTTGCTTCTCCATTGTATGTGAATCGCTACCGTGTCTAGAACATTGCAGACATACTTCTTTTGTTCTTCAGATGCGGGTGGGAGTGTGCAGCACTGCTTTCGTCTGGATCAATGCATGGTATGAGGGTGCTCTCCACAGTTCGAGAGCCCGAATTGTGTGAAACATACCATGTGACTCAGCAAATATCCGCTACGTTAAACGGAAACATTAGTCAAATAACTGTAATCGGTATTAAAAAAAACGCATTCTTCCTTCCAAAATAAAGGGTCCATATTTAGCATTTACAACGATTTAGAATTTTTGCGCGAAACCCCGCATACTAATAATAAGAAGAATAGCGTTACGTTTAACTAGTTTAAAATTACGCATTTTTGTGAAACTTTTTTCACAGCATCTCAAAACCAGCGTCGAAATTCGGAACCATAAACATGTGCAATCCACACCATTCATTGGCACTGTGAATTAAAATTGCTTGTTAGCTTATAACTGGACAAATCATGCACTTGAACAACGCACTTCTTATGTGTATTAAGGTACAAATTGAAGAAATAAAAACATTTTATTCTAACCGAACCCATTTTATCTATTAGCTGCAATAATATTATTGGTGTGTTTTCCTTGTGACAGTTTCTTCTTAATAATTTTGCAGAAGACATCCCATTGTGTTTATGGACTTTAAACAAAACATCATATTTTCGTCAAACAAAATCACGTCTTTTATTCAGGAATTACAAAATGTTTCGTTATAAAAGTCGTCATCAGGACACCATGACAAAAAGAATGTAAAATATGATATAATGCATTTGATGTTTTTGTGACTGTGCATCATTGATACAATAATATAAACAGCGAACTAGATACAACAATAAAAATTATTGATAATTACAATTAGCCCAGCATGTTTCGGGCGATAAATTCGTCCATCCTCAAGAGCACTAGATTGTGTTTACAGCTTTTGGTATAATGCACCGTCGATGCTGCCTGCAGGACAACCAAACTGCCTTCGGAAATAAAATTTAAATCAGTGCCACAGAGTAATGGATCTTCAATTCAAGCTGACAGGGGATCTGTTAAAAAACACTTCCACGCATATAAGTTTTCGTCGCATTGAAGTACCCATATATTTAACATTACTTACTATAAACAGAATGCAAAAGTAAATGGGCTAATATGATGAGTGTGACTCGTGACACAGAGTTCTCTGCGAAATATCCAGGCTTTTGTTAGGGGGACCAAAGTAGAATGGAAAACTGGTGCATAACTGATAATCGGGGAATGGCGGCTTTGGAATGAGAAGCCAGAGCTTCATTCAGAAAAGTACGTCACTCAGTTGAAAAGAACAGCAAAACACACATTATAAAACGAGGCAGAATATTCTTTCTTGTAAACACCGAATATAGACACCATCAGTACAACCAAAATGATGACGATAAATTCGATCCTACTGTTTTCTGTCTCATTACTTTCGTCTGTAATTCAAGTAACAGTGTCTTCAGTATATTGCCCTGCAGGCGTTAGTTGGACAGCGAATAGAAAGAGACATGCAATTGCTCCAAGACAGAGTAACTGTTTTGAAATACACGTGCTGTTATCCAGTATTACATTTGTATCGGAGGTCCACTTGCAATGTAACCTTCAAGCTTGTACCAATGCGAAAATTTGTGAAAATAAAGAACTTGTAGCCTATTATGTCCTCTAAAAGAATTTATTGGACTGCTTGTTTAAAATCTTGGAATAGGTTACTTGTGTCATTACATTACACCGTGTCTGACCCCAATCTGCATAACCATAGCGCGGAGAAGACGTGTTGGATATGACAATGTATTGTTTGATGAGAGACTGCACAGTTAACGATAATAGACTTCCTATAATCTAAAAAATAGTCCCTTGCGCCCTTACCGCCACTCCTCAATAAAAGTTTTTTATGAGACATAAAATAAGAAGAGTTACTGAGTGATTGAGGTGGGGCGCCTTTAAACAGAACACATTATATCTCCCCTCCTCTAGTCATGGCAGCTCATATGTAAGCCAGCACAATCGTTACAGACAGCAGTTTCACAAAAATTTGTTATTCATCTTTGTACTAATACCGACATCAAGAATAAATGGCCTTATGCAACCAAAAGAGCGGCGCTACTAACACAAGAGTCTAGAAAAATCTGCAGTTTTCCTAGAATTAATTGTCAGTTCTCAACAATTCTACACCCTTGCTTTGTAAGACCTATTTAATATTCAAGGAAACTATTTCAAGCTGTGTTCATATTTTCTTAATAGCGGAACTTCGTGATTTCTTTCAATATACGAGTATTAGCAAACGATTTACTGACCAACAACTAACCTACCAACCAAAAAAACAACCACCATCCGATCCAACAAATCAACGAAAGAACCAACCAAACAATTAACTCGAAGCATCTGAGACCTCCTTGAGAGGCTAACAATTCCTCGAGGAATAATTATCTCCGCCCCCCGACCCAATTTCTTGGAGCCCAAGACTCAACAGCCCGCCATTTGTCATTATTCGAAGCGACATAAATCCATTCCAATCTTGAAGATAAACTTTAAAGTCAATTTCCCATCTATGCCTAGGGCTCCCGACTGGGTTCTTTCTTTTAGGGTTTCCTACTAAATTCTGAATGCGTTGCTCTTGGCACGTGTTTTACTCGATTTTACAATATGCGTCTTCGAAAGCACAAATAAATATTCTTCAACTGAGACTTAACCAGCTAGAAAAAGTCAGTATGTCTCAGTTGTTATACTAATTGCCTCAGCCAAACCATTCAACTTCATGTTGTTAACAGCCTTCTGAATAAAAAGCCGAACAGCGAAACAAAGCAATTTTGATTCGGGTGTCTCCGACATATTACGTGAAAAACACAGGAAGTTACTTTAATAATAATAATAATAATATCAATATTAAATAAAATCCAACTAGATGCAACAGTATGCAGTCTGATTTATTTTACTGCAAAATCACTCCACATGTTTCGGATGTTACCTCGCCCATCATCAGGCTACTAAAATCTGTAACCGCAGCCTCCGGTACAGATCACAATATCGGTACAGCTACAGCTACTTCCCTCCAACATGGCCAGGTAGGTCCGACCTGGCCACGTTGGAGTACAAGTTTTTAGTACTCCTGATGATAGGCGCGGTGACATCCGAAAAATGTGGAGTGATTTTGCAGTAAAATAAATCAGACTGCATGCTGTTGCATCTAGTTGGATTTTATTTAATACTGAATTATGATGGACGGAACCATGAGCTTGAAATTACTCTAATAAATCCAGTAAATCACGTACAATTCTTATTTCCTTCTTTACACGAATTTAACGCGTAGAAGAAATTGTGTTCACTCATGTGTTACTACTCTACGGATATCGAATAAATTTGGTACGCTGGGGAGTTCACACTGAACGTCTTACAGGGAATACAATTTAAAGTGAAATTTGACGCTGTCAGGGAGGCAATTTTAAGGATTATTGTCTTCTGGGATGTTATGCCGTTTAGTATGGGCAACAGGTACCTTTTCGGAGATATATGCTCCCTGCATAACTATTATTAAATTTTATAAGTCTTACTTGAAACACTTTCGAATATGATAAACTGTGACAAAAACAGGAAGACAAGTAGTTCACAGTTCCACGCATTACGAATAACGTTGCAATTACGTCTGACACTATTACAACCTGAATCGTTTTGTGTCGCAAAGTCCTTTCATAGAATCCCACTTACATGCATCATTCAACATTGCCGACATTCGGTTTAACGATACCGGTGGAACAGCTGCGGTTAGGGTAGCGCAACAGACTTGTATGGCCAATAATAACGGGAGTAGATTTGTATCATTAGTGAATGAAAATTAAGGTAAAGGGGGTAAAAAAAACTGAATGTAAATTAATTTATGATGCTATACCGTCTGATTGTCAATATATGAACTTAATTCTCAAAACCTGAACCTAGATCCACACTAATTTAAATCGTAGGTTAGTCAGAGTGGTTAATTAAGTTGATTTCACATCAAAATTGCCGGCGAAGTTTTCCAGTTTGTGTGAGGAAAAAAGATTCATGTTTCCAACGACAAATATTTGCCATCAGTAGTGATATCAAGGCTGTCGCTATGAGGCCCGCATTTTTTCTCCCGTTGTGGTCGAGTATAATGAGCTTCTTATATTTAATATTGAATTTTAAATCCCTTGTCCCAATAAAATTCCTTAAGGCTCTCTTTAAAATTCAAATAATGTAGTGACGTCTGCTTTAAAGACATTAGCATTCATATACACATTGTAGCTCCCCTTTTGAAAGAATCCATAGTTATTTCGGAACTACTGTGCAAAATCTATGAACTGTACTAAACATCAGGATAGTTCAAGTGTTATTAACACTATACACTACGATTATTAGTGTGTGTGCTACCTCTGACTTAGAAAAAGTAGCAATTCTATGCAGAGATTGCGTTAATCATTTTCTTCATACGGAATGGTTAATACCGTAAACACCCTTAGCCGATTGGTCTATAGATGTGCTGAAGTTGTGTTTATTGTGAGAACAGCTGAAATTTTAAAATACCGTTGAGAAAATAATGGTTTATCAAATCCAGGAGGCTATATGTCTCTTAAACACATCATTGTAATTATAATTTTCGAAGTTTTAAGCAGGCTATTTGAATATCATAAATCACATACGATTGTTTCATTTTAATCGTTATTCGTAGAGTAAAGATGGTGGATAATCATTAAACAGCGACTGTTAGTACGCATTTCATATGAATCGGAGAGAATGCAACAGGACTGATCCGTCTCTGGCGCGTTTATGGGAAAAGTTTCACAAGAATGTCCCATTATTCGCTGCATCTCTCTGTCCTCGTATAACAACTACAGAATCGCTGAACATATTTTCACGAACTTTAGTACTGAGAGCGGTTATCAGAACTTTTACATACATTGCAAGTTCTGTGGAATTGGGACAACAACAACCATCAGTTTACTTGAAGGCCTAATGCGTTGTGCATGCATCACGAGCGTAAAGCAATAAATGTTTAAAGTAAGAAAAGTGCTCCCAACAAATATTGTTGGGAAAATTTAAACACATTTCCTCTGTAAGTCTCACTATTTTCGGAATAATCAGGCTTTAAGAAACGCGAAAAGAGGGCGCAGACACTCTTACGCTATAAAGAGCCTAGACTTCTTAACATGCCTGTTCCTATTCAGTACGTACATAAGATTTCTTAATTTTTATTTTAGAAAACATACAGAGGACTCCTTAAATTATACACGTTTCATGTATAAATTAATTATTTAATTGCTTCGTACGTAGAGATAATGCAGTAAAGAGCTCAAACTTTGTAAAGTCAAATGGCAGGTTGATAAATTAATAACGAATGGGAATGATGCAGAAGGAAACAAATATTAATGGCCTAATTCGTAGTGTCGTCGCCCTGTAATTTTCAAGAAGGGACTGAGAAACAAATGTCGAATCTTAATTCTGAATAGTATATTTGAGCCCGGGATCTCCCGGATACGAAGCGTCTCTTCCACCAACTCGACCGCAACGTTTCGAATATATTGATTATTATTATTATTATTATTATTATTATTATTATTATTATTATTATTATTATTATGAGCTTCTTCAAACTAAATAAGGTTAACTTCCATTACTGAGGTCATACATCAACCTGAGGGTTGAAATTTTTATGTTTTCATAAGTCTGTGTCTGTAAGCTGCACATAAATATACATTTTTGTAACTCGTGGGAGTCGATATGTGAAGCAAATTTACATAGATCTGTTATACAAATAAAGCACTTTTGTTGTAACACTGAAAATGTGTAAAGTCACTACTCACTTTGAGACTGCTTTAGCGGCAGGAAGAAGTGGGGTACGGGTTCGACTTCAGACACTGTAAATGAAAGATCAAAACATGAATATTTTCATATGCATCTTGCACCTCTCAAACACGCTTTCCTTGCATGTGGTAGGATGTTCATTTCCGGAATTCAAGTATTAAAACAGAAACATTTCAACTCGTTTTCCTTATTCTGCGTAGTCACTATATGCGAAGTCATTACGTCCGTGAGTTCACGTCCTCAAGTGTCAGCTGTAAGGCAAAGGCAAATCAGTCCCATTACAGACCCGATGAGCCCAGAGGGTTCCAGGAAGTTAAGAATCTCAGATTACGTGACAATGGCCAACGATGGTGGTAAGTTTGTCAGCTTTACGCATCGGCCGCTTTTTTAACCCCAGGAAATGCTCCTGGTACTCATTTCTGTTAGAGGCTGAGTCGATCCCAGCGCCATATTGCGATCGGAAGTATTATGTCAATGAAATATTCCATTGACAACATTTGGAATCGAACCAGCGACCTTCCGATTTGTAGAACAACGCCTTAACCACTGTGCTACCGCAGTCCCACTCATGTGTCAGTTGCACCTAACAGAAAGTAAACCGAGTGTTGAACGACCATAAATCTTGGTATGAATACCGACAGAGTTAATTAATATCACAATTGTATCTTTAAAAGAGCCTAATATCAGTACATACGTACGTCAAGCGTTAGTAGAATGCTTAAAAAGGAGGGATTTTTTTGTGAGTTAAGGGTGTGTCCTGAAATTTGGTTATGTAGCGTATCTTCGCAGGGACAGTCAATTTGCAAAAATCCCCTTTGGAATGCGGAAAATAAATATTCATTGACGAAATCCACACTTACCTTTCTGTTCCACTAAGACGTCTAACAATTATATCTGCCCGTGTGGTACTTTTCGAACTATTTATAAAAAATATACCTAAAAAGGTGCATTATAATTTCCACGTGAGTTAAAACCTTCGATAAGGTACCTACCTTATGACTTCGCAGCATTTGTGAGAGTATTTTTATTATGATATTAATAATATATTGTTCACTTACATTGTCAGAATTGTATTTGATACGCAATGTTATTGGTGCAGCAGGTAACACAATTCCAAACAATAGGACAAAGAGGTGACTTTATACCAATACGTGACAATTTTAAGGTAGATAGGTATAAGCATTGTTGGAATTACGCAGAGAAATATATGCACATATAATTTAATTTATATATCTAATTACCATTAACGTCATAACACTGATTTAGAGATAAGCACGAAAGTAGGTTTCAAACAAATTGGCAGACCAATAGTGGCAATGAACGCTAAGATGCACGTCATCGCGGACCAAACAATAACAATAGATGAACGATTATTTAAATACGATGCTTTGTACGACGTCATACGGTGAATTAACTCGGTTTTTAAGGAGTCCTCGCGGGAAATATTCTAGATACTTTGTCGGACATCACAGGTCAATTATCTCCTTATTTTGATGAGCGTCCGGTGGTAAAATTTCTCAGCATTTTTTGTTACACTTCACTGAAATTATCTAGATTTTTTTGTCGGAAGCCCCACGGTGTATAATCTCGATGTTTTGCCGGTGGTATATTTGCGTTTTATCGATATTTTTTCTGGCGCCTCAACATCAATTGTCTCGATATTTTGTAGAGACTTTTCAAAGCGAATTTATTTGGCTTTTTTCTGGCGTTTCGCTTTGAAGAATATCGATGTTATATCGCCCATCTCACGTCTAATTTTCTCGAAACATTTTTAGTGCCTCACGGCGAACAACTCGATATATTGTCGGGCGTGTTAGACGGATACTCTGGACTTTTTTTTCGGACGTCTCGCAGTGAATTATCTTGTAAATTTGTCGGGCATTTCAGAGTGACTTTCTTGATGTTATACCACGCACTTCAAGGAATTTTGCTTGATATTACGTCGGGCGTTTCACGATCACTTAATTCGATATTGTGTCCGGCTTGTTGAGATGTAACACACCGACAATTTGTCTGACGACTCTGGGTGAATTTTCTCCATATTTTTGGCCGTTTCACGTCAATTATCCAGGTAAAGTGTCGAGCGTATTGCAGTAAATATTCTCAATAGGTTCAGGGTCTTTCAGATCTATTATATGGATATTTTGTTGGGAGTTTCACAGTGAATTTTCTCGAAATTCGTCGGGTACCTTTCGGAGAGATAACTCGATATTTTGTTGGACGTTGCACATTGAATTTTTCTCGAAATCTCTAATATTTAATTCAATATTAATAGATTTGTTTTCAATATTAATTCGCATTTAAATAATTCGGCCTTCCTTGCTTTTGTTACAACTCCATTAAGATGAGGCTATTGTAATGAAAAGCCTAGCGTTATTTATCATATGAACTGAAATAAAATTCACTTTTTTATTGTTAATGTGCTGGCACAAACGCCGTAAGGCCAACTACAGAGACAGCACAGGAACTTAAGAAGAATACACAAATAACAAAGAAACGAAAAGAGAAAAGTAATTATAAAAATCACATACAAACACAATTAAGAATATTATAATTGTTAAAGTAAATAATCTGTAAGAAAATTCATTTGTTCCTAAATTGATTGTTAAGTAATAATAAAAATAGTAATAATAAAAAATTTGTAATATTGGATTGAAACATAATACTGAGAACAAAAAATATTTACATATAAATACTGAACTTTAAATAATTCGATACCTCAAAGAGTGTTCTATGTTTGAAGTGTACATAAAACAGCACCAGAGAGCCAGCTACAGTCATAGCTACTGATCAGGTGTCGAAATTATCTCAGCGAAGCAACCGACCATGAAAGTATTAGACGCAATTTGCAGACGTGTCCTATATGATAAGCTTACAAAACGCGTGAAGTGAAATGAGGGCGAATCAGCAGGTCGTTTGCTGTGGTACACGTGTACAGGAATTTGTAAAGTGTCAGTTTCAGTGGAAGCTCGTCATGGATCATTCCTTGCAACTGCTGGGCGGGTTTACAGTTTGGTTCACTAGCAGCAGCACTGTGTCAGTTATCCTTTCAATTAATGTATTGCGGTAACGTTCAGCACCGGTATACCAACTACAGAACTTGTACGTCGCGTCTTTAATCAAAACAATTCAACTGTAACCCCATTTCTCGGTATAAATCTGACAGATATGTGACTGAATGGATTCGTAATTTATTCCATACATTTTACATGCGACTTTCAAGGCCTTGCTTATGATACTTTGTTCACGCTTTAAGCCCACCAGACGTTTTACGTTAAGTTTTAAGAATCTCCATACAAATTAAATAATTTTATTTTCTGTGTTACCTCGTAACCTGACAGTCATAGACTGATTTATTAAGTATGAAGCACTTTCTTAAATTTTTCGACGGTTAAACCTGTCCCCTATGATGTAATGCCAGGCCCAAAACTAGTGGACAGGTTTTGGAAACTCGATATCAGAGACTCAATAGCATTTTTTTCGGAAATTAAAATTAACATTCATTTCGACCTCGAATACAATCTGCCTCAACTTCACGCGGTAACTTATTTTGTTTTATTCATACATACATATATATATATATATATGTAACAGTTAATGCAGCTTGATAAACAAATTAAACAAGCTTAACAAATTTCACCGAAAGACGCTGGAGACTTTTTGCAATGGATTATGCAAAAAGCACACACAGCTCCCTCTCGTATAACGTAAAAAGTTCTGTCTTCTTATTTTGCCAACCTTAAAACAAAACTGAGATCCGTTCTTTTAAAAATGCAAAAATTCTTCTCCTGAAATAAATAATTCAGCATGAACATGTCATAAGGATCACGTAAGTAGGGATATATACATAGAGTAGTATGGTGAAGCAGCGCAGAAATTTGCCAAGTGTCAGGTACAGTGATATATCTTGGATCGTAATCCTTTGGTACCCTGCTGGTGCAGACGGATAAGGGGGTAATTTACTTTCAGTCAATCCGTTACACCGATAGTGTATAGCGCAGGAAGGGGATCTGGCGCAGTCAGAGCGCACGGGTTTTGTTTGTGTTGGGACTGTAGGAAGAGATGAGATTGTTCTGGCCTTTACCTGCTAGATCCACTATACATTTTCATTTGAAGACACGCCTATTTCGTGCACTTCAGTTTGACAGTTTGTGCATGACACTCTTGACATGACCCATCATTGACCGAGCCATTGTATACACAGCACTGCATTTCGGACCTGAAGAACAGTACAAAGCACGCAGTGTCCTGGCTGATACAGACAGAATGTAGAGCTCTCCAGCTGTCCTCGTAAAGGGCCAGAGCCGTTACTGTATGCTGATTCGCCGGCTTCAGGTGTAATAATCACAACGGGCATAACTGGTAAACTAACAGTCTAAATAACTGTGTCATTTTTACAGTTTATCCTAAATTAAAAGTATGGCTGAAAGCCGTGATGGACAACCCGCTATACACGAATCTTTAAAATATCCACTTTTAGATTCTGAATAGTACGGCGTCTCATAAGGTAGAGCTACATGAGAAGCGGGGTAGAAGTGAATAGAATTGGCGGTACATATCAACAGCACATGAAATAAGAATCATCACATAATTTTACAATGTGACCTGTACGAAATATTATTATTAGTGATAACTTACGAGTATGCAATACACAACGTAATAATGCTTAAAATGTAAGTGTTTGAGGGCAGCAAGGGCAAATGAGTTCAATGATGGACCTCTTCCAAATTCGAAAATATCCAAAATTTTACACAATATTATTAAAAATGAAAATAGTTTCAAGTAGCACTGATTTTAAATTCCACCAACCATCTTGCCTATGCGCATTTCCACCTCGCCAACGTAAGCATTATCTCTTTAATAATCCGATTATAAACCGAGATTATTCCAATACCAATCAATTCATTAACCTAGTTAAGCCGTAAAGCAATTTATACACCGAATAGCATCACTTGCTGTTACAACAACAAGCAGTATGACTGCACAGTGACAATTAGATTCAGTAGAAAACCGATTATCTGACTTAATTGGAGTGCGGGATCCACCTCAGTTTATTGATAATTCGGATCTCAAAATATCAGGAAAATCTCATATAAACTAGAGAATGTATCGTTAGAAACAATTAGCACTGGAATTACTTGTGATTAAAGACTTGTTTGGATAATCCAAATATCCTTTTCGGTTATTAAAATGTTCTCATACAAATAAGCTATCCTAATGGACTCCAGAAATTCATTATCATGTTCACAAAAGCCCACTACCGGACTTTATTCCAGAGCCAATTAAATCCGGTCGACATCCGCACGTTATAGACCCAGAAATTAACCGACCTAATCGACTCCTAAAGTTCATTACCGTTTTAACAACAGACCGCCAGTGGGTTTTAATGCTGAGCGATTTCTATCCGATCCGTATAATCACACTTTGAGCTCTGAAGACGGAGGAAGCAGATTTCCACGAAGCGATGACGCCATCTAACCAACTATTCGTCGTCAGATCACAAACAGTAGAGTTAACAAGCTCCAACACATTGACCTCAATTGATCAGCAACGTAGACTTACATGTCTATGACATATCATTCAATATTAATTAATTTCTTATTAAAATTACTTCTTATTTAGGTAATTCAGAATTCAGGTGTGCTGAAAATATATTTATGATTTTATTTTTTTTTCGCATGCTCATTGCTTTTTTTTTATTACAGTAGCATTTTTTTAAACTATTAAACCTTCGGTGGATTACTAAATCAGAATGAAGATTTCAAACATATCAGATTTTTACAACTGACAATATATTTTGAACCACGCTTTTCTCCCTCAACTTCTCTGTATTTCGTCATCAAGAACTATCGTAATGGAAATGTATTGGATAAGGTAACTACTCGGGTTTAAAAGTTCCTCGGACGAAAATGGCGTGAAGGTGAGCGTTTCGTTTTCCACCAGTGACCATTAACCATGAGTTAAACACCTTCCTCACAACATAAATTAATGACGTCCAGCCAGATACACTTGAGTTTTGTAAACTAAAAAGACGAATAGCATTCTGAATGCTCAGATAGGGAATACTATTACCCAGTTCTTGTCCTCGGCTCTGAAATTTAAACAGATGCAAATGAATTCAGGGCCAACAAGAAAATCCGGATATACGGCGTAATCCGTGCCGCTTTAGTAGTTAGCATTAACCGCCACTTAGTAAGAGAAACTACCAACGCCGTCTTAAGGAAATCCAGTTGTGGCAGCTAATTTATGTATTCTCCTTTTTTGATTACTGTATCATGGACTTCTCTTACGTATATTCATATATTTTGCATGTTTCTTCCTTTTATTTTACTTACAGAATTATGGTGGGATTTAATCGGAAGAAATATGGCTTAAAATGCAAATTACATTCATAGGGAATGAAATATAGATGGACATTCATTAGGATAACTACAGGATCTTGCAACGTTCTATTTTAATTGTGCTTTTAAAAGGGGAAACTCCTATTAATTGCAGATATGATAAATTTGTAACAATAATGTCTTGTTGCATGGCGTCATTCCAACAATGAAACTATTTCCTCATCTTCATGCCTGTTTACTTAACATTCCAAAAACTTAAACAACGGAGTGCAGTGCGGCAAAAACAACACAAAACATAACCAGTTTTCGGGTTTCAAGCACAACAAATGTCTAAGGTTATGATAAAGGCAAAGGGGAACTGAGAAGGTATAAAAACGGAAGAAATTGAATAAAGAAAAAGAATATAAATGAAGACCAGCGAACAGACTGTGTGGACAGACGGATAGGGGCGGAACAGGAAAACTAACTATAATACAGGGTCATTCATGAATAATATGTTAACTAGCTCAGTTTATAACATATGTTCAGCGTTTTGTAATTAAATGTTGGATTATTACTTCTTTATCCTACCCTTTATCAGTCTATTTCAGTGTACTGTTGATCACACCACTTGAGTGTTGTAGATTTACATACGGATGTGTAAGTTACTTACCAGGTGTAGATGGGAGGATGATATTAAAATGGATCTTCAGGAAGTGGGACGTGGGGGCATGCACTGGATCGAGCTGACTCAGGATGGTGACAGGTGAATGGCACGTGTGAATAAAATGCGAGGAATTTCTTGACTAGCTGAGAACATGTTAGCTTCTCAAGAAGGACTCTGCCCATGGAGTAAGTAAAGAAGTAATGTGTACGTTACTTGAAATTCATCAAACAAAAGGGTTTAAGTACAAAATGGCTATAATTTTTTCCTTATATTACTGCCTATTACGATAATTGTCGTATGTTTCCTTCTGGGTAATTCCCCACCGTCTGAATTTTATATGCCGACGTTTCGGAACACTCTGTTCCATCTTCATAGGCAAGTAGGTATGAAGAATGACTAGGTTTGAGAAATGTTGGGGTATTTATGCGGGAAAAGGTTTGGCTCGAAAATTTTCATTTCATTTCTTCTTACCTACCTGCCTATGAACAGGGAACAGTGTTCCGAAACTACGGCATATAAAATTCAGGCGCCGGGAAATTACCCAGAAGGAAGCATACAACATTTAGAACGCGGCGAAAGTTTGAAATCACGAATGATAATTGTTATTAATTTTGGAATCAGAGGAACACAAACAGTGTGTGTGTGTATGACAACTGAACAGCTACAGACTCTCTACGATACGGCCCCACTGGTATAAGCGGTCATGTAGGTTTTCATCTATTTAGTATCAACCAGACACTCGTACCCCATGCTGAGACGGTTAAATAACTCGGACTTCACTTTGATAAAGGCCTAACCTGGAAGAACCATGTGACAACGAAATGCAAGCAACTAGATCTCAAAACTCGCGAGATAAACTGGCTCATTGGAAAACATTCCCCCTCTATCGTTGGAAAACAAGCTTCTCATCTACAAAGCAGTGCTAAAACCAGTTTGGACGTATGGAATAGAATTATGGGGATGTGCTTCTAAGTCCAATATAGCTATCATCCAGCGATACCAATCCAAACTTCTCAGATCTATAACCAATGTCCCAAGGTATGTCTCAAATCACAACCTTCATTCCGACCTACACATCCCGCACGTTCACACGGTTCTCAGGGAACGGACAGCTACCCATCGCACGGCCCTGGACTCGCATCCAAACCCTCTCATGGAACCACTAGTGCACCCGCCAAATAACAGGCGCTTAAAACGAAGATGGACGTTTGACGAGATACACTAAGGAAGTGTCGCTGGACGCCTCCTAGACCACCGCCAACTGGGACAGCGCATTAGCTCATAGGAAACGGTGTAGTGGTGTTTTGTGATTGCTAATTAAGGTAAATAAAAAAATCTATTTAGTATGAAGGGGTTGGGGAAAGTTGTAAACGTACTCGTAAGACCGAAACCGCATGAGGTACCTAAGACAGTTGGTAAGTGTAACATAACTGATTCTTTCAAGCGAAGATACCTTGCGAAGCGAAAGTCCTTCATTCGTGGATCCTCGCAGTTCAGAACTAGGGACCTGACATAAATGAACAGGTTCCGGTTGAAATTTATTAAACATTACAGACACAACAATGTCACTCAAAGGGTACTTACTCAGACTGAGGCGAATAGGAAATCCAGATTATAGGAGGAGTGAACTGCCTCACGCGCGGTATACTCTTTCCATGTTTTGTTGGGAACCAGACATAATTAATTAGAAGTTAATTCCCTGAATACAATTGATAGTCACAAAATTGAATTGCGACTGCTATTTTTACTGTATTCTCTGTTGGATAACAGCTTGGAAGATAAACCACTGTGATCGAAAAATGCGGGGCATGCAGCACTCATGGGGCAGAAGAAAAATACGGATTTTAGTTTGAGAGACTGATCGAAGGCCTAGGCATATTTGGGAGGATGATACTAAACTGTATTTTGGAAAGTAATGGTGTGGTGTTGTGAGCTGGATATCTAGAAAAAGGAGAGTTTCTGTGGAGGACAATGACGGGAATTAAAGTTCGGGTTCCAAAGAGGGCGACAAATTTCTTGAGATAATTTTAGATTTTTAAATTACACACTAGCCATGGAGTTACTAAGTTACTAGCTTTTGGGATAATATCATAGCCGGTTGGAGGATTCAGACATTGAAAACCTACGGTTTTCCTTCTTTTACGTTTTCGTCACATATATTCAAATAAACAAGATTCAATTTTCGCTGGAAAATTGTCCCTCCGATGAATTTCCAGGATATCACCTTAAAACATTCGACGATCATGTCTTTCCATATCCTCTCCAATTCAGTACCCAGTATCTTCGTGAATGACTCTAGCGTCTAAAGTTCTAAGTAAACTGTACGTGTTTGTTTTCCTCTTTACGCAGAACGAAAACGGTCTTGTTGCACCTATGTCATGCAGCATAATATTAGTCCCGTCTTGCAGCTTTATAGTCGGAACGACAGAATCTCCGCCTATACCTCTCCTGTCGTACGTTAATGTACTATAATAATCCACTTACTTTAACCTTGTTTCTAGTCTCTTTCACGCTACAAAGCAATACAGAGAAGGCTAACGAAGTTTTTCTGTTTGTATGGCTGTAACTGTGTGTGTGTGTGTGTGTGTGTGTGTCTTTCGTAACGACTTTTGCTTCAGTCACCCACATTAAACGAAAAGTTGTAGAGAACTTGAACAGCAGACATATAATCGAAGACAAAGTCACCTGTACAGGGAAATACATATGTAAACTCATAATAAGAAACTGCATAGACACTTAGTGTCTTTGATAATTCCCATAATAAAATAAAATATAGTAAATGCTGCCTACAAGGGAACTGGCAGGGACTGAAATTTTTTCTGTTGCGGTTAGGCTCCGTTTCACATGTTCTTGAAGTTTGGATACTCAGGATTGTAAACGTTCCCCACCCAAGTTCTGGTAAAACAGGTGACACTGTACTCGTTTCTAGTACATGGGCTCAATCACGTCTATACTGTCTTTAAAGAAAGCTAATCCAGATTTTTCATTTATTAACTATTCAACTTTGGAAGAATTAACATATATATGAGTAACTAAAATTATTTTGTTACTTCTCTAAATAAAATATTATTTACATAAATGTAATTTACTGCAAGAGTTTAGTTACATTACGCTACGAAATCCCGGCCTGAGAGCTGAGCTGTTCTACCCTTCCTCTCTTTTATAAGCATGTTCGCTTTATCATAATCTGAAAACGCCATATAGCGGTATTGCTGCAGGATATTTCTACACAAGTTATTAGTTCCAATACGCATACGTACGCTACGTTTTGGTAGTGTTCTCCACAATGTGCCACTTATCACAACACCACATTGTCGTCCGATATTCTAGCTGCACTTGACAACAAACATTTTATTTGATGTACTTTGTACTTGACCAATTCTGCAGATACATAAATGATGTGTAAACTAGCTGTTTATTGAAACGATTACTTGATGGATGACCGATGTGAATTTATTCTACATGATTTATTTATGACTGTAAACAAAACCGTATTCAACATTGTGGGATGAATTAGCATTACAATAGCAACTGTGTAACCCACTGGGTGAAATGATGGTCCTGCAGTCATAGAATGGAATCGACTGAGTAATACGCATTAGGAAAACACGATCAAAGATGGATTTATATTATTCAGAATGATACGAGGACTTTAAAATGTTTTTTTTTAAACGTTGGTTCTACCGGTAAGATTGAAGTGCCTGGACTGGTGTAGCCGGTACAGTGACTGGGTTGCGGTTGGACAACATGAGAATCGTGTTTCAATCATTGGCAAAGGGAAAAAGTTTTTCTGCTCTCCACATCGTATAGACCAATTCTGGAACCCTCCCTCTCTCCTATTCGATAGATGAGAGGGATCTTTTCCCCCGGGAGTAAAGAGACGAGGGTGTGAAGCTTACCAGTCACCTCCATTTGTGCCTAAGTTAGAATGAGCGGAGCTATACCTTCATGGCGTGCGTAGGGATAACTTTACTTATAATGGTAAGACAATCAATGTTTTATTCTTGATTCATCTGAGCATGAAGACGTTTTCAAATTATAAACCTAACGGTACAACAAATTCTTCAGTTTTTAAATGTCATGGTTTCCAACAAACTGCAATGAACATAGACGGCCTTGAAAACCTGAAGTTTGCAAAGAACAATATTTAAATAATGAGCCTGATAATTCCTAATTTCAACACTGTGATTGGTTTTAAGGGAAGAAGCCCTGTCACCTTAGCCATAGAACTTCCACGGGCAGACACCTTGCCTTTACAGCAAATATTCAACTTTTATATCTTATGTTCCAAAAGTCTAATTTGGCTGTACGTGTACAAGAGACCAACAGACGAACAAAGGCAATATTCTTGGTATTTTCAAAGCTTGTTTTATTTAATGAGCTAAACGAAAGAAACTGTAACAACTTTACAACTGAGATACGACTTTCTTTGGATCGCTAATTCGATGAGCCACAGTCCGCCTTAAGAATCTTACAAGTTTTCCTTGCACATTCCATCATGGCATAAGGCTACGAGGGTGTCAATTCCATTCACCTCGGCAATTGAATGGCGCTGTGATCGGCCACATACCCCGGCTGCTTAACACCCGAGGAAAGAGCACATGGTACCCTCTGAACATGATGCTAGTTGGACTACAGCCGAATGGACACTTTCGCATTAGAGAAAATTCCTTTGTCCGTTGCCGGAAATGGTACCATGATTCCCCAGCAGTCCAGCTCGTAACCTAGTTACTAGAGTAACTATGCTACCTATGTAACGTTATTCTGACAAGCTGACACTCAACAGATTTAGAAAATTCCCTTCCTTTATAAAGATATATGACATGAAATTTCGTGCTGGAAAGAGCACTCCATCATACCATATTCTGAGTTAGATAAATTCCGTCTACACAGTCACACTCCACTTTCGCAAGGCTTATTCGATAATCATCCAACATTCACATAGCTTTGCCAAGTGATTATTTTTCCCCTTCAGGTTTTCCGACAAAAATGTGGAATGAAGTTCTAATACGAATGCTAATTTCCGTCCCATTTTAATATTCTGATTTGATACCTTAAAAATTATGACGAAAGGTACTGAAACTACGGAACAGTCTTGGTCTGTTGCTTGAATTAATCTTTGCAGACAGAAGAAAGAAAAAAGGCATAAATAGTAGAGAGAAAATTACGGAACTGAAGATGTGGACTGCGTTTACATCGAGAAAACCTGCAGAGAATTCGAAAAGACATTGTCCCTTAAGTGGCACTTCTGTTTGCCCCGAAACGAAGAAGATACATGCAGAAATCTCAGATTGTATGAAGACTACAATTTAATTTCGGACCCATGGAACAGGATTGTAAGCACCAAAACTTGCGCAGTAAAAAAAAATTAGGATGCCTTCATGCAAGCATGACAGTGAAGGCCGCCTGCCTTTTTCGCACACTTCCGGTTGCTCCTGTACTAAATGTATAGATTAAAACTGTATATGCGCCATTTCATATCCATAATGTTTCACTATGTTGACACAGTTTCTACAAGGTAACTATTCTATTTACCTGACTGATATCTACTCGGTTATGCACGATTATTTTAACACAGTAATGGACAAATTACAAACGTCGACTGTAGTTTCCCAAATAATTTGTTAACTGCATCCGTACAGTGCAGTAATTGTGAATGTCGATCTCAAAACCTTGGAGAGGTTTTGCGTGATACAAAAATTAATTTAAATCTGTACAGAAGGAAAAATCTTTACAAAATGCTGAAGTTACAAAAAACTTATAAATTCGTTGACAGAATTCTATATCTCAAAATAAACAATAATGATTTTCCTGAAACCCTATTAACTGCATTAGTTCACAGATTGTTTTCTTTCAATGTCACTACAAAAGCCATATTTTGGGAATTAACGCTTATACATGCTTCTACGTGCTTCTCATGTAGCCCTCCTGACTTAAATTTAGTAGTGACCTTTTTCAAGTTTCGTATGCATGTAAAATAACCACTGCTGCCGGGTGACAACACAATTACAGTTAACAAATATTATTAAAAGGCAATCCTGTTATTACCTTCCTGATAACAGCCTAGCAACTATAAATTTTATTAGGCGCTTTAGTACAAATCCGAACGTCTTCTATTAGTTTTGTCAGATTTGCCAACCTGTCTGTCTGTCCGCATGAAACTACTCGGCTCCAAATGGAAGGATTTTATGAATTTTATATCAAGTAACTTTTCGAAAGTCTGTTGAGAAATGTCAAGTCTCATTCATATCTTACATAAATAACGAGTACTTTACATGAAGACCTATTCACAGTTATGATAGCAACTACCTGAATTCTTCTTAGAATGAGAAATGTTTCGGACCAAACTTGTAGAGAAAAGCAAGACACGCATTTTATACGCAATAAATTATTTTCCCGAAAATACTGCCTTTTATGAGATAATGTGGAAAAATATGGCACATTCCGTCAGACCGAAGAGGCAATATAATACGGCACATGCGCACCCTATGCTGGATAAATAAGGCTATACACACACACACAAAATATACAATGCTTACTACTTATTTAGGGCAAAAAAGGTTACGTGAACGCACCGCAACATCCGTTTGTGTTTACAGAGGACGTCTTGTTAATTAGGCCTTGTGCTTCAAAACCTCCTCAGTGAAGTTTATCTTATCCAAAACAAGGTAGGTATATCCGACATTACGAATGTATAGCGAACGTTTCTGAATGATGTTTCAGGCTAGTGGAGGACATTTTGTGTATGCGGTAACACGTAGAGTAGTGTGAGAAAGTCTTGTCTACAATACACGAATGATAGATGGTTTCGAACCATAAACAAAATGTGAAGTTCATTTCTGTTAATGGTAAATACAGTGAAAAATATCTGCTGTGAAATGTAGGGTTAATGTGATAGTTTGTGCCAGGCGACGTGGCTGTGAATTTCATTCTTCCCAATAATACTTTGATCTGAATGGAGGTTCCATGTCCACCGAAAGGAGATACCAAATGAGCCCAGTCAGTTTAATTTGAAACCAGGAGAAAGTGAATTTTTAACTGAGAAGAAGTATTTCGAGTGTAGTTATTTGGCGCCCAAAAAGCGAGGGCGGCTATAAGTCGCAAGGTGGCTACGGCGAGTAGATGTTTTATGAAACAAAATGTGTTATCCAGATTAGTTTTGCCTTCTGAAAAATTAAACAACCAAATGCATAGAAAAGTATTTCTTATATGTGTAAGTCCTAGTTCATAATGACCGACAGTTAGTACTTACATTTATACCACACCACATATTTATATGTTCGTTTTTTTTTAATAAACCAAGAACGAATTTCTCTGCACACTTAAGCGAAATTTCATCAGTTGAAACTTGTCGTATGCGACGGTTATGTACCTTCAAGTGAAGTCTGAATGAGTGGATCAGATAGATTCATGCATTCAACAAGAGGAATAGCAAAATGTGTTTCATTTTCTATGATACCTACCTGAAAACTTGAAACTAAAACAGGACGTGTGCAGTCAGTACAAAGCTTTGCCCGTAAATGTACACCAGTTCTTACGTTCTTAGGTTCTACAACCAAGCTACGATATTTTAAAGAAGAAGTAAGATGAGATTCGAATAAGGGACCGACAATGCAGGAGTCTGTGTGACGAAATCTACACACTCTCCTTAATTCTCTTATTTGAATCTCGGTGGGTGTAGGCTACTTCTTGCAGTGCGCAGTAACCGTAAATTTAGTTCCGTCGTTGGAAATTTCTGAATTAACTGAGTTTCAGATTCTAAGCTGCAGAAACGTGATAAGACAAGCGGGTGATATATTTTAATGACATAAGCAAATATTAATTGGCGAGTGAATAATTCCAGTTTGATATCTAACAATACTAATTCTTTCTTGACTTGTAATTATTATGAAATTAATTTACGGTGTTAAAATTCGCGTGCTCAATTTGCATAAAACTGTATGAGAAGATAGCTGTAGAACAGCGGTGTGCCTTTCTCTGCTGTTTCCATCTCCGGCTTAGGGACTTTGAAAAACTGCATCTCTTTAAGGGAACTCTAGTGAATTTTGCACATTGCTACTGAAACCTTCCTTGACGGTTGGGATTACAAACAGAAAAACGAGAGAAGAAGGAAGCAAAAAGTAGAGGGAACCATAAAAGAACACGTTATTACATGTAACGTCGGTGCTGTCTGTACGTCCATGCGTTCATTTTAAAACGGACTGTAGTTTAGAAGGCGAAATGTGACAGTGATTAGCATTATCATGGGTATTATTTAATGAACGTAATTTACAAAGCTTATTGTTTGAAAATTTAATTTACGGAAGAATTTACAACTAATTTAGTTTTGAGCAGTTTGCACAAAACATATGAGGAGACCGTTTGTTATAGAAAACTGGCGGTTTATTCAAATCGAACACAAGATAATAGCGTTCTGTAAAAGAAGGTGATAGCTTCGTATTTTGGACTATATAGTACAAACATATTACTTCATACTTCAAGATATTGTAACGATTACGTGGGAAAAAATCAAATAAATATTGGAGTTGAAATTGTTACTTACTTACTTACTCCATGGTGCAGAGTCCTTCTTGTGAAGCTAACTGGTTTGCAGCTAGTCGAGAAATTCTCCGCATTTCACGGAACCCCAAGGTTCATTACCGCACTCAAAAATGTCCGCCACCTGTCCTTATCCTGGGCCAGCCCAATACAGTCCATACACCCACATCCCACCTCCTGGAGATACATCCTAATATTATCCACCCATCTACCCATAGGTCTCCCCAGTGGTCTCTTTCCCTCCGGTTTCCCCACCAAGACCCTATACACCCCCCTCTCCTCACCCATACGCGCCGTTGAAATTGTTACTCACAACAAAACGCACAGACCTACATTCGACTATTCTACCGTCCATTCAACAAGTTGTCCAGTATTGAGCTTGGTTGACAATATTCACTTTATTATTTTTTAAATCTAAGACACACGGTGTTAATAAATAGAATGGAAAGAATATAAGATAAATAATTATACGGTTCTGCAAAAGCGTTAAAAGATGGTTCTAAAGCAGCACTGCTAAATTACTTTTGGGAATATTTTAGCTGTGCCGATGAGTCGCTAGAATTCAATCAAAATTTTAATATTCGTATAATTATCAAAGAAATGTTTATAAAATGATAGTAAATTTCATATATTTAGGAATTACATATTTGCATATATTAAGAATGCATTAACATTTTAACGCCTACTCGTTGCGTAATGCACTAATTGGTTTAACATTCAAGACCTGTACTTTTTGCCCACACTTTATTTATGTGTTTTGTATTTATCTGAGAACAAACATGAACTTCTGTCCCATACGACATAACTGATTAGTTTTTATTAACGAGTTGAAAAGTGTTTACTGCGCGGTACGAGCTGGTTTTTTAAATAAAGTAGTCTAGACTTCGTCTTTAAATGGTTAATTTAGATTCATAACTTCTGAGTTCCCGTCAAACGTAAGGATTAACATTAAAACACACAGAATCTTACTGTTGCGTTTCTTTTTTATGGGTCTTAAATTTCATCTTCAACTTAAGAGAAGGATTTAGGTTGAGGACATTTGAATGTCAGGTAAATGTGACGTACAACAGAGGAGAAAAGTGTCGTAAAATACTCGTATTATTCTAAATACTTGAAGGAAAGCAACAATTCTAGAGACATAGCCTCTATGTGGAAAAAATAATATTTAAAGAGAGCATTTACAACAGTATGTGACTGTGTTTACTGGATTAATCTAACTCAGAATACAGTGCAGTGGCGGCTCTTGTAAACATTGTAACGAGTCTTCGCGTTCAATAAAAGACAGAGCACATCTTGGCTGTTAAAGTGACATTTTCTCAAGAAGGGTTCTAACCCATGGAGTTATTTATGTGTTGTTGGCAATTTCCTGCAGTTAGCTCTTAACCTAATATTACCTTTTCCAAAAAAAATCAAGAGTAAGTGTACAAGAACTGTGTTCCTTGGAGTTCGCGCTAAGTACCGGTACCCACGTCTGCCGTAAATACTACAGGTGTTCTTTAGTACCTGATTCACTTAATGAGTAACTTGATTTGACTGAAGTCATAAGACATTACAGTTTTGACTGCAAGTCATGAAAATAAATACAGTTAATATGGAAACAGCAAAAAGCGCTACAGATTTCAAGGTCTCCTCTAAGTAGCGAATTGTTGTGGGTTTAAAAATGTTACTCTTGATATTAATATATATAATTGTTCAGCGTCATGCAGAAATAATGCCATTATAACTTACCTGATCAATTAAACCCACTCCACTCCATTCTCATCCCACTTCACAATGCATAAAATTTTACTGAATAATAACGACACCAACCGCATAATCTAGCTGCATATTTTGAATTAGTCTCTACACAAAATGTTTTACATCCTCTCACTGTGCTTCTTTGTTATTTACGTGGCTACGACATATTTGTAGTACCCCATATTTTCGGACCTCACCATCCTACAAACGAGACACGTCGTCCAGGATAATGTGTTACTACAGCCTTTGTTCCAGTCTGACAGCGCCGAGTAAAAAACAAGAACCTCTTCCTCATTACATGTGATACTTCTGAAAAACAGGCGTACTTGTATTTAGCAACGTCAAATATGTCTTTCACTTTTTCTCGGAAAAAAAATCCTTGTAATGTATCGTGTGTGTACAGAGGCATACAAACATACAGACTCATGTAATTATAGACACAGAAATACACAAGGGCCAAAGGCACTTTTTGTGTCTATACCTCACCACTAAACGGGTTAAATCACCTTAACAATATTCAGCGATTTACAGCCCCAGTACTATTTATTCCTCAGACAATTATCTCGACTCATCTGCTACCTGATTTCCCTTAAGTTCTTACTCTCGACGGTATATTTTATTCTTCTTTTGGCCGTAACTCCTACGTGCGTATATTAAAATGTGAACCTGGTTGTTCTTAAACGAAAGTCGATATCTTCGATTTGCGAGTGTCTTTCCTATCAGGCTAAGACTTAGTACAGTTCTAAAGTAGGTCTGTCAGAGTTACAAGTCCTGAGAGCCGTTAAAAGTAGAAGCAACGGCTTCCAGCACAATGACGGTAATTACAAAGCACTCCAGTGATCAGAACACCGGATGCCCACCCATTCGCCCGCCATTATTATTTCCTTGCTTGGTAGTGTTTCTTAACTCAGGCAATTAAAGTAATACAGTTGCATCCAGTTACATACCGTACGTGGCTGGCAGCTGATCCTCTACAAGTACTTTGTTCAGGATGAGAGTGAAGGGAGTTTCTCACAGAATTGTCTACGTGTTCATCACGAAAATTCTAATTCGGCTGTGTCTGGATCACTTGCCTACTGGAGCGTAGAATCCAGTTCGGCCGATGTAGTTTAATGTTCGCGACTACTGTGGCTCTGCACAACGAACACAAGAATATTACTCCGTCTGCAGTTTATTCCTCAGTGCTACACGGACTACACAATTACGAACATTTACGAAAGTATTCTGCTTCTATAAAATATATGAATATATAATGTATCAGTTAAACACAACAAAATTTGTTATATGAATATATAATGTATCAGTTAAACACAACAAAATTTGTTTTATTATGATTTTTAATATTTAGGGCCACATGTTTCGATTCTTACAGAATCATCTTCAGGCCATGTTTAAAATAGTTTGTGGTATCCCAAACGCTCATATTCTTCATATAAGTATGTATAAAATGCATGTGTCTTAGTTCTTATTATGCAATCAAAATATTTATTTCTACATTATGTATTCATATATGTGTTAAACACTTCGGGATGGCAGAACATTAAATTTAAAAAAAAAAAAGGTTTTGGAAAAGTTTTCATCATTATTACAATATCCACGATAATTTGAATTTAGTCACAAAATATATTAACGATCAACGTATACACTTTAATTCTACTGATGCACTTTAAATGTATTATGGTTACCAACATGTTTCAGCCACTCAGGTGGACATCTTCAGGGTGATTTCTTTGACAACAAGACCACAACTATAATTAATGTGTCTGAAATATTCCACGTTTAAATCATAATTCTATTATTGTTCTCAAAGAAATTACCCTAAATATGGTCTCACGAGTGGCCGAAACATGTTGGTAATCATGACACAATAAAAGGACGTCTATATAATTGAAGTGGATCTGTTGGTTTTTAATACATCTTATACATCTAATTAATGCACGTAACATGAAACATATCGTAGGTTCAAATAATTATTCATTGCTTAGTCTATCTTGCGACTGTTCGAAGGCATCGTTCAAAGCGTGTTCTCAAAGAAAATCCCTTCAGCTACAAGAATAAACTGACCAAATTAATTAAGCTAAATCAATTTTTGTTGCTTTCTATTTTAAAATTTATAATCTGATTGCAAATATTGCACGGCTTTGTAAGATTTGCTGAATTTTTATGTTGTAAACATTTGTGTAACCGTTATTATATACATTACTGAATCGTAATTTGGGTAGAGATTAAAATTTCAAAACCCCCTTGGTCCTAAAATTAGACAAAATTTCGAATTATCTTAATCAACAACAGTTTGTATTATACAAACTAATGACAGGAAAAACTAAGGCTTATAATAATTCATATTTTTCACTTTGTATGTCGTCCAGTGTTTAAAAATAAAGAACATTAAACACAACGTTTCGACGATAGATTTTGCTTCCGTTCCCAGGAAAAATGATGGGGAAGCACCAACCTAGGCAGGCCCTTACATAACGATATTCTCAGTCTCTGGTTCGACAGCATAAGCGGCTCCCCACCTTCTGACTTCAGCTGGAATTCTTCTTTGCTGGTCCTTGCCCTTGTATTGGCCCTTCCCCTGCTTCTGAAGGACATTCTGATCCTCTGGTCATTTGAACGCCCGTGACTTCTAGAACCCCACTGCCGGTACTGTCACTCCAAGTAATCGGTTTCATCAGAGACGCCCTGAAGCCGACAGCGGTCCTTGTATCTCTGCAGCAGACCAAAATCCACGCCTCGTTTCAGAGCCGTCTAAACTTCCGCCTCTACTCCGTGCGAGTTTTCGAAAGGATTCTGTGAGTTATTTAGTTAGTAATCTCTTGCGGCGTTCAACCTCTTGCATTATCTAGATCACGGATAGCCGTCCAGTCTAACTCCTTATGGTCGGATATCCTCGTTTCTGATAAACGCCAGTTCTTCGGCAACTTTCACTAAAGTGCTATTGGCTGTCAAGAACATTTGCGATTTTGAGGTAACTTCCGATTGTGAATACATCTCTTTGCCAAGTACTGAAATCCAGAATTGACATAATTTGAGCTTTGTGAACAACATTCATTGGTACAAGATCCTGCTACTTCCTCAAACACAGGACGTCCTTTTCACGGATGTATTCACGACAAATTGATTTCGAACAAGGTTGTGTGTGAACCGACGGAAATCTGGACCTCAGAATCTCAGAAATGGGCACGTGTAAAGCGCAAAAAATGAAACCCCTGAGTGTTTCCTAAAGTGACCTGTTTTATATGCACCTTGAACACCCTGATGTACAGGAGTGATACAAGAACCGTACCTTACGAAAGTCTATAAAGATAACAATACTCGAAATATTATTAATGTTAAACGTAAATGTCGTTATAATAAAGTAACTTAATTTATTTAGTACATATTTAATTCGATACGAAATTTGGTCTTCCATAAGTACGTTTACAGCTGTGTACCATAATTTAAGCTGTATTTATGAGCCAGCCACACGCCTCTTACCTACCACACAACTATACATCATTGAGAAAATTCTTTTCTTCCATCTGCGGGGCGCATGCGTTACAATAGTTATGAGAAAGCGTTAAATATTCTTGTTGTAACAAGTTTTAATCAGAAATTCATTATTTTATTATTGGGAGTAATATTTTATTATTGGGAGTAATATTTTAATAATGTATACTGCAAACTTTAGATGTGAAGGAGAGGCCTCTACCTAGCAGTTCCTTTTCTACAACTGTAACGCTGACGGCCGGAAGGCAGATCAAAACACGTCGTGGTGGATACAATCGAATCAAAACCTCTTTCTTAAAGTTTTGTTAACCAGAACATATTTTTAATTTGGCAATTAAAGTTTTCAAAATAATGTTTGCTGAAATTTCACATGTTTTAAATAAAATTAGGAAGTATTCACATTGTTATTACTTGCTATGTACGAAGGTCGTCGAGAAAGCAAAGTCCGTTAGCTCAACGCGCTTGCCCAAGTCACCCACCATCAGTCCAGACTTGGCTCCAAATGATTTTCACTTGTTCCCAACACTGAAGGTATTTTTGGGTGGCAGGCGCTTCAAATTCATTGAAATGAAGGATGTCGTCAGCAGTAGTTATATGGACCGGCGGTGGAGTTCTATGACGAAGGCATGCAAAAACTCGTCACACGCTATGAAAAGTGCCTGAATGTTGGTGGCCACTACGTAGAAAAATAAATCAGGATCTGTGATCTGTACTAACGATAAGTGAAATTTATTTTATTTTGTGTGTTTTTCTTGATAACCAAACGGACTTTATTCTCTGGATGACCCTCATAATATTTCTTACGAAGCTGATTGAATTCGATATTGAAACCGTAAGAATAAGTAGTAATATAAAATAAGGTATTGCGAAATAGGTCACTGTATGCAGCTTATTGGCAGAAACTATTAATGCCACAATTCTGATACTCTACAGAAGATAGCTAACAAAATTAAAGACAGAAAAATTTGAATAAAATCACAATGGCTCAGTTTGAGTAGACGGTTGTAATTGTAACCAGATACACAACTGTAGCCAGCTAACTACAGTACTCTATTATTTAACACTAATATCGAACTAGACTGGTAATTACAAAATTCCCATTATGTACGTACATTTAAGAGCTGCTGTATGTAGACAGCCATATGGTAATATGAATAACAAAATCCATCAGCTCATGTTACAGACATGAGTATACACTAATTCAAATTTACAGTCGATTTAACCATAAAAGTAATTATACTGGTATTGGAAACTTTTTCAAAGACTTCTTGTGTGTGAAATCTGTGGATAATCTCTTCATAAAGAGGACTGTTAAATCTTCCATAAAAACAGGGAATATGAAACTAACACACACATCGTGAGTGCAAACATAGACGAGGATTTCACGGAAATAATGGCCGTCCGACAGTTCAAACACAATAGTTACTGCAAACAACTGGGAATGTTTATTCCACTTGTAACGAACAGTAAAACATATATAGAATCAGTTCCAGTTAAAGAAAGTATTTTTCTGTCTACATCATGGGTATAGGAGTGCAAAATTTAATGATTTTTTAAAGATTTTTTTTTAAATCCTGGGTTAAAACGACAGTAATTTCCGGGTTTAAAGGAATAAATGAGGTACGTTAAAATGAGCCACACTATCACAAGAATTTCGCTCTTATGGAATGTACGCAGCTTATGTACGTAGTTGTCAGCAACTGCCAACATAAATGCGTTGTGTAAAGTCCCAGAAGACCGAAGGGCTCAACTGTGCCACCATGGAAGCCAGAAATCTCGCCACATTATCTCTGCCATCAATATCCAAATTCCATATTAAACGTTGTTACATTTAAACAGCTAGAAAATTCAGAATTCTTTCTACAGTATTAGCCTGAAGCAATTATTGAATCTCAGATCTAAAGCTCATATATCACAATAATATTTCGGGGAAGGAAATGAACGTTCGTAGAGCATAATAGTGAGGTGCGTTCGTGCAAACTTTGTTGCAGTATTACACATTATGATGGTGTATTTGTAGACTTAGGTATCCAGCTTTCTATGTGGCTGTCCGGCCCTGCAATATTTTCACATTATTTCACAAGCGGCATGATTTTATTAAAAAAAAATGTTCTGAACATAATATGTGTGTTTTGATTTTCTCCGCAATTTTGTCTGAAACATTTCTCATTCTGAGAAGAACTGAGCGGAGATATGACCAAGAATTGTTATTAGTCTTCACGTAAAATAACCGTTATTATTGTCAGATATTAATGAAACTTGAATTGTGTTTCTACAGCTTTTCAAAAAAACACTCAAATATCAAATTTCATCGAAATTTGTCCAGTGGTAACTACGAAATAAAACAGGGAACGTAAATTTCTTCAGTCTATTCGCAATAACATTCAAGAATTCGTCTAGGTAGAATAGGGGATACTATTAAATATCAGATAGGTAAAGGTAAAGCAGTCCCATTTCAAGCCTGGACAGGCCCTGAGGGTTCCAGGAAGTTAATTTTCCCAGATTTCGTGACAACGACACAGGAAGATTGTAGGTTGTCAGCCTTACGCACCGACGGCCTTCACCCGCAGGAAATACTCCTGGTACTCATTTCTGTTAGAGGCTGATTCAAGCCCAGGGCCATAGTGCGATCGGAAGGATTTTATGTCAATAAAAAATTAAATATCCGATACAAGACAAAACTTCCATCTTAGGTCACAAAAGACTACTGGCTGTTTTCTAGCCTATCAGGTGACATACACAGTTTTTACGTAAATGATGTTCAGCTGTTTCTTATTAATTACTTTGTTCTTTTCTGTATTTCGTTTCTAAACTTTGGGAGGAGTAGTCAGATTTCGACGGTTTGAATTGTAGGTTGAACTTAAGGTATCTTAGATTGAACTTCTCTTGATGTTACTCAAACACTACTTCATTCTGATTAATCTGCTATAAATATTGGAAATCTTGTCATAAATAAAGCTAGTCTATGAACAGAAATTTTTGTAGCAGAGGTACTGGGCGTTGTCAGATGTTGGCGTTAAGGTGGAAACTAGATACACAAATGCAATAACACACATCATTCGCCTATATGAAGGTCTTCTGACAAGATAGTGGCAAAACTTTCAGGTTCGTGCTAGAATGAAAACTGCATCATTCAGGGAAATAACATAAAAAATAAAATAACAGCTGAATTTGAAGGCGTCTGTTTACTCGCCGTACATAAGTAAGCCGAAAGAGAAAGCGTTTTATCACTAGACTAAAATTTGATTTATTGGTTGACTGGTGGGTTTGTGAGTGAACAAGATGAATAATAACCGTCAGTCACAATAAAGCTCTTGTTGTGTAATGTATGGCTTTAATGTAACGTGTTGAGGCTCAACAAGAAAACATCATCAGAGAATAAGGCACTAAAGAAACGATTACGTACGAAGCATAATGTTAATTTACATCATCCACGTTTATGGTTGATATCTCAAATTTTGAAATATCATAGAAGTATAGGATAAGCCGTTAGAAGTAATATAAAATTATGTCATTTCCAATAATCTGATGAAATAATGAGACAAAAATGTATCATTAAAGTAGGATTAGTAATAGTATATTGGTATAGTACATTGGAACTTAGTATAGTATAGTATAGTGTAGTACAGTAAAGTATCGTACAGTATAGTATAGTATCAATAGTCCCATCATTCCGTTGCGGAACATAGGGCATCCACAAGATTCCTCCACCGCACTCTATTCTTGGCGACGCACTTAATCTCTGCCCAGGTCTTTTTTACTCCTTTGGCCACTTCAAGCACCGTTCTTCGCCACGAGTTCTTCGGCCTCCCTCTACTCCGTTTGCCTTGGAGGTTCCCTTCTAGGGCTTGTCTGGTTATATCATCAATCGGTTTCCGCAGTGTATGGCACCGCCATCCCCACTTGCGTTTCCTGATCTGCAAATCTATTCTTGGTTGTTTCGTACGCTTCCACAACTCGTTACAGTATAGTATAGTGTAGTATATTAGACCTTCCAGACGAGAGTGCGGGTTTTTCTGTAAATATTCGGCGTTGGGGCTTCGTTTTATGCTCACATTGCTTACAACGTGTGCTGTTGATTGAATTACTACTCAAGTTGTCATCATTCCATTTTCTTCTTATATTATGTCATCTGTTCTCCACGAAATTGTATAAGAAAATATATAAAAGAGCAGCAGCCCCCTTGTTACTGTATAGGCATCTATGCACTGGCGTTCTGTAGGACAAAGTTAAAGAGACCGAGAGCAGAACCGAATCTACCACGGACTTCTGTATAAGGGGGACAAATTTAAAGACAGAGAAAATAATCGTTTAGACTGCTGAGACCCTGAAGATGGAGGAAGCAAGCTACACCGAAACGCCTGTACATATTAGTAGACAAGGCGTAATATATCAGAATAATTTGCTTTACTTCAAAAGTGCAATGAACCCAATCTGTGATTTTGTTCTCCCTAATTAAATTAACTGTCCTTTGGTTAACAAGTAATTTCTGTGAGGCAGTATATGTACAGACGATTCCAGTAATGTAAAGCGTGGGTCTGCGGCTGCTCGACTGCTGGAATGGCGGGTTCGAATCCCACTGAGGGCATGAATGTTCAACTCCTGTGTTCGCTGTATATTTTGTAGGTAGCGGTCTCAGTGACGGACTTGACACTTATTCAGAGGGTTCTACCTTGTGTATGTTGGTGTGTGTGTGTGTGTGTGTCTAATTATGTGTGATCTAAAAACCTCCAAAATGAAGCGGCCCAGGCCCAAGATAAGCTGCTGCACCACAGAAAAAAATGTATGTGCAAGTTACGCAGTTTGTGGAAACAACTATTTTATGAATTTCAATTGACTTTTATTTGCTCTTTTCCTACCGTGGAACGGGCGAATTCAAACATGTGCATTTAACAATATCTGTGTCACATGAAGTTACTATTACCACCTTAGAGAAAGCGAGACTTTCGGCGTGACAGATATGACGTATGTCTCTTTAATTAGTGCGTACACATTTATGTACTCATGTTCGTATTCATGACAGTGTTAATTTTAATTAATATCCTTTGACATGATGCTCTACCGACAATGCAGTGACATGCGCAGGGACTCAGGTTTTGGACCCATTTAGGTATCTTAATTTTCTAATAAATAAAAAATATTTGTATGTATAAGTTCTTATGGTTTGGTCTAATTAATTCACTCTTGTCTTTCTAACGGTCCTTTTTAATTTTAGATTTTAATTTTCCTTCTAACGTTCGGTTTTTCTGAATGGAAGGGCCTCGATATGGTAACGACAGGTCTGATTAATGTACGAGATTACTGAGCGTCCAAATATAGCATTTACGTACTCTCTTTCCAAGGTCTGACCTTCAACAATTGCCTAATTATTATCACATCGACATTACTTCTGTTATCATCAGAGACTCAGAGTAAGTAATGAGAAATCAGGTTCTCTGTATTTGCTTAATGCATGTGCAAGTGCACGTGTACCTGACAAAATAATGTTCCCACCTCCATATGCAAAATTATATAACTAGTGAAGAAACTGTCCACACTTACAGAATACGAAGAACTACACACGCCTTTGCAGAAGTCCGACATTAATCCCTATCCTGCCCCACCAGCGTAACACTTCTGTCAGTACTTCGTACTACAAATCATCAATGAAGTGATGACTGCTGAATAATGAATTACGTGGGAGTTGGAAGTGGCCATCTTGGCATAATCGAATTACTAATGCGCCATTTGCCTGATGGAAACAAAAAAATTCCTCAGTCATAAAGACTGGTCCTCTATGCGAGATTCGAACCAGGTGTATTTCGAACACAAGCTGGTCTGCGCTGTTAAACACAAAGATATGTGTACGTCTGCGTGTTTTCAGTGTCATAATATGCAACAGTAATATTTTCAGATTGGCACTCATCTAAATTGTATATAAACCTTAAGTCTCTACTTCGTTGAGAACACAGTTCGTCTCTGCTGGTACGATAAACCGATTAGTGAGTACTTGGGAAACACTCACTGTTTCTTGTAACAGTCATAGCGAAGACATAAGCTCTATGACCAAACACAGTGATTCTTAATGTTGTACCGGGTGGTACATGTATTTCCCACTGGACTTGGAAGATTAAAATTTTTATATCCAGAGGAATGCTGAAAACCCCTGAAATAATTTCTAACCTTTCGAAGTCTGAAATTTGTGCAAATTATACATAAATATCAGGTCTTATCTTTCAGATAATAGTCCATCTACTTTTAATGATACTTAGCTAAATAAACAGTGTCTGTCCTGAGAATTTTTGGAACACATAAATACATTTTGTGGACACAATTCAGAGTTCTTAAACGTTAAATTAAGTGGTGCTTATTACCACTGGTTACGTCGTGATTAACAGAGAAACAAAAGCGGATCCCACACACGGGAATATGTATTAGTGCAGATCGTCGTCGGACGACTACAGGCATATATAATAGATTTTAAGATCTTCATTTGACCGGTAATATTACCCAAGCTGAAGATCGCGGTTAGCCTAATGGTCACAATTGTCATAGTGGTTTTCGAAACAGCCTTTTACCAGGCGACCCTCCACGACAAATCTGCATTTAAACTACTGTTTATTCTACTTCTGTATCTATCTGAAAGGTTTAGGTCTGTTTTTAAACTTTTTGGTGAGTATGGTTTCCTGTAACATTCACTTCTTTTCGTATACTGTATAGAGCCTAAAAAGGCTCAGTCTTCTCATAATACTTCATACAAATATTTCTTGAAATCTACTAGGTATTTTATCAGATCCTGAGGTATGCGTAATTGGTTCCTTTGAAAACAAGCGTAGGTTATACATACACTTGGAGTGGGCACGAACCATCAAATCAGTAACCCTACTAATATGCAGAATGTATTTGCAGCATAAATTTTCCAAATAATCAGAATCTTAAGCAGTGGGTATTAGCGTAGATACCGGATGATTCATAATTGCGTGACACATTTCATAAAATCGGACACATGAATAGCGGAAAGAATTGTAACAAGCGACCCACAAATGGAAAGAGTTTTTATTTCATACATCATAAGTGTGGTGTGTGTGTCCACCCTTTGAGACACGGCTTGTTAAGTCCTTTCTGCCATTCAAGTGCGCCGATTTTGTGAAATGTGTCAGGGAATTATTAATAACCCTGTACTATATTTCCCCATAATAAGCTGTATTTTTTCAAGATACAAGGATACATAGGATAATTACTATAACGAACATGGACGTGTAGCATTTATTGGATATAATGTAATAAAACACATCGCTACCCAGATCTATCAGTCTCTCACTCGTGTTCCCTAAGTCTTCCTGTTCTTGCGGAACGGTTTAATGAACTTCGGAACTGACAGATTATAATGAACTAACTGTGATACTCCTGCTTCTTTTCGAATGAATATCTTGGTTGTAAAGCGCCCCAAAGTAGGCTGTGAGCAGTTAGTTCCGAATTGCAACATATACCCCACTCGAACTATGCAGTTTATGGACTATGTATATCACAAATATGGGGACCGCGGTAGCACAGTGTTTAAGGCGCTGTGCTACAAATCGGAAGGTCACTGGTTCGATTCCAGCTGGTGTCATTGGATTCTTCATTGACATATAATCCCTTCGATCGCACTATGGCCCTGGGATCGACTCAGCCTCTAACATAAATGAGTACCAGGAACATTTCCTGGGGGTAAAGGCGGCCGGTGTGTAAGGCTGACAACCTTACCACCTGTACCGTTGTCATGAAATCTGGGAACCTTAACTTCCTGGAACCCTCTGAGCCACTCCTAGCTTGTAACGGGACTGCTCTACCTTTTTTATGTCACAAATATACCTATAGAGAAGGGATTAATTTCTAATATCTGCTAAGTGTCACGGTATTCCGATTAAATTTCCTATCTTCTTCTCCGTATTTTCAATAAGGCGAAAGAATTGTATCTACAACTAAGCCAGAAACGTCAAATTCCACCCTTCATTACCACTCTCTTCTTTCTGTTACATTCTCTTTCTTCCTGCAATTCTCCATGCTTTTCCTATCCACGTCAATGCAATTTCTTTTACCTCACCCTCCCATCTTATTCGAATGGGTCTGGAGAATTTCTTTGGAAGGAATTTTCTGCGTGTTCTCTAATTGTCGCAGAAGAAATTAAGTGTGCTACTGCCGGTCCCATTAGGCGCACTGAACTACAGAGCACTGGCAGTGTTATCTACAAAAAAAAATTTTACTGTTAAAATTAGATCGACTTTCTTCAAATCCTTAATTTTTACATTTGATCATTTCTTTGATTTATACTATCATTTTCGAATATTTTTTTCTAATTTCCTCCAAAACATCCATCTACTCTTCTCTTCGAGGTCACGGACAGTATTTTTAAGTCTATGTTTTCTTCTTTTCTTCCTTATTCTACCTCTTTTCTTACGTCTAATTTTGCTTCTCGTTTTTCTTGCTGAGTTATTCTTAACTGTCTCCGCTTTACCTTTCTGCCCCCTCTGGCCTCATAGCTTAGTGCTTTCCTTCCCGACTTACTACTATTTCCCTCCTCTTTTCCGACCCCAAATCTTGTGTATATGTCTAGAAGAAAGCTAACTAATGATGTCCTTTTCTTCCTCATGAACAAAGACCAATCCTCAATCTTGACGTCAAAATTTGAAAGAAAGATGCGGTTGCAGACTCCATTGATCTCCATCAAAACCCTATTCTCGCTGGAAGCAGCACAGATAGCAATTACTGAGCGGCAGCGTCAGTCTTCAGAAGAATACTATCATATCTTTGTTCGAATGAAGTAGCGAGAACGCTGAATGCATTGCTTTTGAAGTTTCTCACTAGTTGAAACATAAAGACATCTTAGTAATTCATATCGAAATGAACGATTGTTTGTGTCTGTGCATCAACACTCCCCGACACAGTAAGTCGGGACCAGATCTACGAAGTTTGTACCGGCACCTTCACACAATTCAACAACTAAGAACAATAGTGCACGACTTGTTCTGATGAGACTTTCTGAACTAAATAATCTGGTTGTAGAACTGTTTATTGTGGAAATGGTGTTTGTCCAATTTAACTGATTTAAGATATGCTCGCCTTGAAACTACCTCTCAGTTTAAACTTAATATTGTACATCTGTTATGTAATGAGTATTTGAAACATGTTTTTTTTTAAGTTGGCCCGATGCATACCTTTTGTGGTTTCCTGTTATAATGTCGAATGTTTAAGAATTAATGATACGTTTATTGTCTCTAACACGCATGCGTAAAATGTCATTTTCACAAAACCACATACCTACATGAGATTATTATTATTACAAAAATAAATTTTAGCTGCAATAAATGTGTAATTTGCAGGGATGTAATTATGATATTTCTGTCCAGAAATCGTGACTTCTGACAGCATCCAAAACCGCAAATATAAAGTATATTTCTGTGCTATATAAAGACGTGATTTTATGAATGCGTTTAAGAATTCTGTGACCAGTAGCAGCTCACAGTTCATATGACAAAAATCAACAATGTCCGCCTAGAAATATATGGTGAGTTTCGAACACGAAACACGATCTTTGGAGAACGCTGCCTAAGGATATGACCTTGAAATAGCGGACTTATGTAGAAATGACGCATAATGAAATTAAACAACCAGCTTAGAGTACATTTTGAGTGTATATGTAGACAGTCGTTCAGTTAGCCATTACATTTCCCCTCTTGTATGGAACAGCACGCGATCCGGAGTAATGTCCAGCGGTTCACACTTTAACATCACTTGTAGTATTATCTTGTCATTTTCTAAGAGATCTCTTTTCCTCAGTATCAATGACAAAATTATGCTTACATTTTAAATCTTGGTACCACCTCCGACATATCCCGTCTATTGCATCAGGGTCTACGTGATGACCTGGTACTGTGTGGGGAAGCGCACGGATTATGACCTTCCTTACTCAGTTTTCTGCAGCTTGCTGCTCCACTTCCTTATGCCCAATTACTCCTCTCAGTACGCTGCTCTCAGACGTTCTCAGCTCAAGGATGCAAGCACTTTTCAGAAAGCAGGATTATGAAATACTAACATGCGAGTTGCCCAACATAGCCTATCGTTAACGCTGACTGAACGCAGTAGATAACGAGTGGTTTATTTGATTACAGCTGTCCGTGTCCAATGATCGTTTGGTGGTACTGCGGAAGGTCGGATTCAACTTGTCCGGTAACTTCAGCTGTGAAGTGACAGTAGAAGCTCCATCCTTCTCTACAGCCACTGTGAACCAGCAAATGCAAGTTGTCTGTAAGTTGTAACGCCCATTTACTCTAGGCGCACTTTTCGATAAAACTTAAACTCTACTCCGATTGTGTGGCAGGTAGTTTTCTGACATTTCTACATGATTATACACGAAAATGCGGGAGTAGAATCGTTCCCAAACAACTTTCGTGCTGTGTGCCATAAGCGGTGTGTTACAACTGAACATTTTTTTCTATGTCCACTTCAGTACTTCCAATTTATAGAGAAGTAACAAGAAATTATTTTTAATGTCAAGGTGCGAAGCAACCCCGTTGTGCTTCTACAATACATAAGGAACTAAATACGGCCCATTATTGCAAAACGTTGTGCACCGACGGGTCGTATTTATTGTATTGCGAATTAAGTTTAAGTTCGCGCTATTAAAAGGAAATAAGCCCTCTTATGTACCAGGATAAATCCAATGTGTTAAATGTTATTACATTTATTTTCGCTCTGCCATATATTTATTGGGATAGGAAAATTAAATTCATGAACAGTAGCACTGTACATCACGTTAAATCTTAGCTGCTTACTAAGGACTCAGAAGAGCTTTCTGCATATGTTCTTAAATATCTGACGCTTTAACACTGAAAGAAAATTGTGTCCTTTTTTACCACATTATTCTCTAAAACTGCGATTAATATTTCAGTGCGCAAATGCGCGTTTGTGCACCAAATATTGGCCCCAATAAAGGATATTCCGGCTTGTAGCGCAGTGCCTCCACCAACTGCGCCACCACATACCCCTTAGGGGATTTGTTATTATATTTAATATTTGATTGTGAGCAAAAAATATTTTCCCCCTTAAATTTCATTGAATGCTGGTTTGCATAACATTTTCTGGCATAATTAGTTATGTATTGTGTTTGGCATAATTAGTTACGTATTGTGCGTCAAACAGCCTTTACATGAGAACTATTTCAAAGTCAGTTAGATTTGAGGCAGAAATATGTTCATACAAATTTCATACATGGTGAGCAGTTGATTTATTATCTCTTCAAACGCCAGAGTTTTTAACTAAAGGAATCCATTCCGTTCGGCTAGCAATCGATACCGCAATTTGTTTAAAATTTCTTGGAGTGTGTATTTTTATCTACTAGTGGCGAAAGATTGTTGAGTCATTATTATAAATTCACTATAATCATTCATTTTTCAACATAGTTCCGGCATCCACAATCTGGTTGGAATTTCAAACATATTGGGTCACTACTTCAGAAGAAACTAATTTCCGTCCTAAAAGCAGTTTGCTACCTCATTTCTCATGAGGCCGCAAGAGAACAGCCGGTCAGCACTGTTTATGTGTCTGCCTTAAGAGAAAGAAAAGAAATGTCAGGGGACCGAGCTCTCTTCGTGAGAATTTAAATAAAACTACATACCTTTATATTTCGTCAACGATAATTCATAAATTTATTCTATTTTGCTTCTTCCTTTAAGACAGCGTTTGACAAAACTAACGGTCCCATACGACCGTTGTTATGATATACAGAGCTTCGAGACTCTTACTTTTCACCCATACATATCTTCAAATTTAAGAAGTAATAGTGTGACTATGACTGTATCTACTAAAGATAATTCAGAAAGTGTGATTTTATCTAAGGTGTTTCTTCTCCATTAACGATACATGATACGAAAACTGGAAGAATCGATTTGAATATGAACTAAAAATATATTATCTAGCCTAATATTTTTCGAGATTTTCTTACATTCCTATCTGGCAACTACCAGAAAATCCTAGCAATAGATTTCTCTCTCATATTTGAATATCACCAGTGATAATCATTCGTAGAAGTCACGTGGTCAGAACATATGCGGAAATGGCTGTGAGGAATCTACAGGTCAGGAGTAATATGGACAAAATGTGACTGACTTGAAGCGTTACGCTTGACAAATGCTGCATTCTTTAACGTGGTAACGGAAATGAAAAACTCTCTCTCTTGAGAATGTAAGTTTCAAGGACGAACTAAAGGAGAGAGAATATGATATTCTTTGTGGTATATTTTTCATTGTGTACTTCATCAAAGTACGGAATTACAACGTGCTATGCTTCAGAGTATCAGCTTAATTCAAAGTTACTCTGAATGCACAGGTACAGACGAAGATGAAAGGAGTGACAAAATGCAAAGCGTTGCCATAATCTGTTGCTGTTACAGTGCTTCTAATTAAGACAGAAAATTCGGAAATATCCTAGGACTTGTACTACTGATACAAAGATTATTTGTGTGTGATTTACACAGCTGTTCAGATTCCAATTATTATCTTACACATTGCTTTGTAAACTTTTGTGCAGTCACCAAAGATATTGGTATAACAGTAACGAAGAATGAATCAAAGAACCGTCTTTTGACGTCTTCGAGTTAAATTGTCATACCGAACAAAAATTTCACACCGCTTGAAGTACGTAAACGGTTATTTTAATACTTGACATAGAGATTTTAAATTTACTGTGGAGTTCAGATATTACTTGTCATACAACCTTCGAATAACAAATGGCCGAAGCTTGAAATGTAAAAATTAAATTATCTTCCCGCATTTTCTCCGTTGTACAAAATTACTAAATCTTTACCTTTAATTCCTGCTGATCCTACTAACTCAGGAATTATAGTATTTATTCATTTTGTGCACGTATATACTTTACACGTGTACACCATTTTGTGCATGTATACACTTTACAACAACACACCATTTTGGGCAGGTGTATACTTTACAACAACTGCACCCCACTGATTACCACTCCCGACTCGGGAGAGCAATATTTACTATATTTCTCCCGCGTTGTGTGCAGTGTAGTTGGTGCGAAGGGGTCTGCGATGTTTGCTCACACTTCTCCAAAGGAGGAATATTGGCTCAAATCTGTCCTTGGTTGTACCTATGCAAATACTGACCCTGGCATAATAAATCTAGTCTGTTTCCAGGTGTCAGTGCTTATAGTTACGGGATTTATTATAAAATACCTGGTTTTTACTTATCAAAAACATCACACGTCTTTTTGGAGGAAATAGTACCATGTTATGAAACAACAGACATACACCCTACAAACATACTATTATTCAATATTACAGGCTTCTAAAATATGTTGCTGTGTTGACTGGTAATTAGTTGCCGGTCTTTCTTAGGACCTAACTACAACCACATTCTGGGTACTCGAAGATTTACTTCTTCCTATAAAAAATATAGCAAATTACCTCGGTATCCTATCCCAAAAGACAATACTCCAACAATGATGTTTAGACCTCCAATCACAAAATGAAATTATTGGTCATATCGTCGGATATTAACAACGGCCGTCCCATAAATTTTGCTCTTCTTAGACTGTGTCCTGTCGATAAACTTTCTTGGATCATTAAGACATTAACGCTTCGAAGCACAGTATCACCTCCCGGCCTCTGTATCAGCTAACTGCATGGAGCTGAGTGCTTTTTGAGAAGTTAATAGTTCTACCGATAGTCAAGAAACTCCTCTCATTTTATGTAACTCGAAAGTTCATTACCGCTTTCACAAAACCTCACCACGTTTCCCTATCTTGAACCAGATCAGTCCACGTCCCCACTGTATTTCTTGAAGAGCGATTTTAATATTATCCTCCAATCTACACCTGTGTCGTCCAAGTAGTCCATTTCCCTCAGGTTTACCCACCAAAACACTGCATGCATCCTCCTCTCCGCCACACGTGCCATATGTCCAGCCCATCTTATCATTTTCGATTTGATCATCCGTATAACATCTGGTGTGGAGTAGAGATCATAAAGCTCCTCATGATGCACTCTTCTCCACTCCCCTGTTACGACATTTTTCTTAGACCCAAATATCTTCCTCAATACCAAATTCTCAAACACCCTCAACCATTGTCTCTTCCTCAGTGCCAGAGACCAAGGCTCACACCTACATACAACAAAAGGTAAAAAGAGACTTCCATTTATTTGAGTCTTAAGAGTGTTGGACAGTAAACTGGAGGGTGAAGATTCTGTAACACATGCTGCGAAGCAATTTCTACTTTCAGTCTACCTTAATTTCTTCAAGAATGCATGTTTGATTTGTTGGGGTAAAAGGTAAAGCAATCCCATTACAGGCCTGGACAGGCCCTTAGGATTCCAATAGTTTGAGGTTCCCAGATTTCAACAGTCGGCACATGAAACTGGTAAGGTTGTCAGCCCTACACACCGGCCGCCTTTGCCCTCCAGGAAGTATTCCTGGCGCTCATTTCTGTTAGACGCTGAGTCGACCCCAGGGCCATAGTGCGGCCGGAAGAATTATGTCAATGAAAAATTCCAATGACACCATTGGGAATCGAACCCGCGACTTTCGGACTTGTAGCGCAGTGCCTCAACCAACTACGCCACCGCGTGCCCCGATTTGTTAGGGTTGTTCACAAATATCTGAACTTTCCCACATCTACTTTACTAGTAAATAGAAATTACAAATTTTGTCCACATTGTGCAATTGTGGGTTTCTTCCGATTCTCTTAACAACCAGCAATAGATTCTGTGACCATCATTAACTGTCTTGTGTTTGTAACGTTGGTACACAGAAATTACGTTTTAAATTATGTTTAGATAAAAATAATTCTCCAAAACATTGTCTATACATTGGATATTTATTAGACATGCCCATAAATGAAATAAGTTAATAAGCTGAATATCTCCACGAAATATTACACAAATTTCTTTTTGTTTTAAGTGTTTATGCAGAACTCCGAAAAGTAGCGAACTTGACCCGTCATATAGTTTCCTTTCCGCATCTACTGAAGTGTGAATCGGTGACAGTGTACCTGACACTGTTGGAAGCATTAATGCTTATTGTTATTACTACTTCCTGTGGCGCTGCGGCCCAACGCGGTCCATGGCCTCCTCATCCTTGGTGTTTCTCGAGCACATACAACGACGCACAACAGTCGGTAGGACTCCTCTGGACGAATCGCAAAGACCTATACCTTACAACACACAATACTCACAACAGACAACAGACAACACAAACGATGGAATTCGAACCCAGATCTCAGCAGACGAACGGCCACAAGCCTACCTCTTACACCGCGCGGCCACTGGGACCGGCACTACTTCCTTATGTTTCTTAAAATCATAACTCTTTCTTCATGTTAGTACCGATTACGAGACAGAGATACCATTGTCCATTCAAAGATAGCAAGTACAGTCAAGTGACCATAAGCTAGATAAGCCGGAGATGACTGATGAACTGAAGATGACCGAATATGCTGCTGGATATTCTGTTACAACAGAAATCATCTACATGCCACGAAACATTCACGTGCCAAACCAAGCAGATGACTTTATTATGTTCTTGTTTTCGATATGTAAAAAGGCAAATTTGTCCCTGTCTACAAAATGAAGGAAAACAAGGGGAGCAGAGGCACAGCTCCACTCATTCTTAACTTCAGCACTACTTGAAAGTCTGGCTAACGTCAGCCCGAACAGCTTTACCCCCAGGAAACAGCCCCGAACCCCAAGTATTTTCGATGTGTACTCGATGAAATTGTTTATTAAATGAAATTTTTGTGTTATTTGTTTAACTGCTGCTTTATGACCCACACATGTTCATTAGCGAACGTGTCAAAATACCAGGCTGAGTTTACACACTGTGATAGAGGTGCGAGAAAGACACACTGCACATGAATGAACAACCAGAAACATTTCACGCTCCGTGTCTCGTTTCCATCCAATACAAGAGGCAGATGATTATGATTTATGGAACAGCAGGATAGTCAACGTACCGGATGGTAAATTATGCCGAGCAGCTTCATTAAAGGGCTAACGTCACCGAGTATTGGACTTAATAAGTAGTAGCATGAGAACTTAAGAGCCATTTTCAGATTACAGTATATTTGTATACACACATCGTACAAGTAAAAAGCGGGATTATATTGTGGGATTATATTATTACGGATGTTTACTGTGTAACTCAATTACAAAGAGCTGCGTCATGCATCATAGGTCAGTCAAAAATGTGTCCTCACGATTTAAGCCAACTGACCAACCAATATCAGTAAAAAAATATGTCCTTAGAAATCTTTGATCCGGCGAAGTGTAACATGTTTAGAGGTACTACCAATTATTTTTGTACTCATCGATTTGGGAGTCATTAGTTGGGGAATAAGAGTTATTTTTCCTATGAATGCACTGTCAGCATCTGAGTGTCGATGCGAGCAAACGCATAAGCAGGCACCTACACACACACACACACACACATATATATATATATAAATTCCACTATTGCTGTTGTCATATTTTAAAGGTTGAATGTTTTATAACTACCTTAAAATACTGGAAAATAGGGCCTAAGCAAAAAGGGAAATAATTTGATACTTACTGCCTATAGTATCAGATATCTAACACGTAAAATGTCTATTATGAAACCAAAGAGTTTCTCCCTCTCAAGTTATCCTTACCCTATTCACCCCACTATTTAATCCGTGTTACGAAATAGCAGACGGGATGCTAATATACAATGTATGCGATCGGCCTAATGTTTCAAATACAGCATGTATGCGTAGTTCTGCTTCACACAGAAGTTGCCAACATATCATTGCAGTCCATATAAAGAAACATCTTTATTACGAATCAGTGATACCTGGTATTTATGTTTTGTAATTTACAAGGATTCCTTAAAAAATTCCACTTAACAATACAGAAGAAATTTCCTTCGGACGGATTGTTATTGTATATCTTTAAACGAGATGTGGAGGTCCTGTCACTTTGTAGGCACTTTTACTTCATTTACAACAAAGATATGTCAACATATGTATATGTAAAATAACTTTTTATGCCAAATTCATGCAACAAGGTAATTGTATTAATGTATTCATAGCTCGACATGTTTCGGCTATATAAGTCCATTATCAGGAGCACTGGATGTTGAGTTGCAGCATGTGGTTTTCTGCACCGAGTTTTTGGACGGTTGGTGGTCTTGAGAGCCTCTGCGTATGTCGTGTTTGCGGTGCGGATGGTGCCGTGCGACTCGCGAGTCGCACGGAAACATCCTCTCCTTGTTTCATCAAGTTGGCTTTAAAAGTTATTTCATGAGGAAGATGCACGGTCAAACAACCCTCAAATATATGCATATATATGTTTATATACATATATACAAGCGCGTACGCACACACGCACACGCACATACATACACACACACACACAATGCACACTAACCTGATATTTGCCTGTTCCTTCGCAATTTAAATTTATGTAAACATATCTTGCTGACGTTACCTTGTGTGTATGATTCTAAGTTAAGAAGAATGCAGTACATTATCTACAGGTATAGAGTAAAAGAGTAAGAATGTGTAATATTCGTATTTATGGGCACGGAATATCAAGATCTCTTCATTTTCTATTTCTCAGTAACAATTTTCACGCTAATATTTGTTTTTATGAATTCTTGTAGACTTTAAATCGATAAATCACTAAAGCTCCCTTAAGTTTAGAGAGATACTACGTACTTCGCTTTATTAACTGAGACATGGTAGGACCCTGTAATTACTACTACAGTCTACGAACTGGCAACTACTACACAGAAACTTGGAATAATGTTGCCCGTATTAAACTCAGAATGCTCTCGAGAGACGGAAAGAGACAGAAAGTTTCACCTTCCATTACTTACAGTTTCGGAACCCAATGTCTCTTTTAATGACAACAAAAACTGAACTCATATTTTAACTCTCATATTTAGACAAAATTTATTCCAGTGGAAAGTGTCTTCCCAAATATTCCTAATATCTCTCAGACAAGTTAACCAGTCCATAATATACTTTTAATATTCTCACTATAATTTTACCATCAATTCTTATGTATTTAATATGTGGATGCTAATTTTCAATACTTCCTGAAGTTAAACAAAATCAGGTATTTGGGTTATGCAGGGGGTTTCTTTTATCCTCAAGTAGAGCACGGCAGAATTACCGGATAGAGAGGCTGCATCTTCCGGTATGCCTCATGACAGCCGCTATGCCCAGGATACCGATAAAAGAAACGTATTTTATTTAGCAGAAAGAGGAGAAGAGGAAAAATACGATCAAGCTGAGGTAACCTGTCATCACTTGCTATTACCAGAGACGAAGACACGACAACGAATATAAAAATTAGAAAATGGTGGAAAGAACCTGGACAACTGAAAGGTACTCCGTTATGATTGTAGCCGTCCAAAAACATCGAATCCTCACAACTTATAAAAAATCATAATTGCAATCGTTATATATTGAGAGATATCGACAGACGATTGGTGGAAAATAAATATCAGTTTCAAATCAACAAGGACGTGATTTCAATTTACGGTGGCGAAGAGGCCTATAGTTATATAAAGATAGGAAATATGGGTTTGTTTCATGTTATTCTAATTCTTTTTGCCATGGCCAACTGCTCGCCGTGTGCCAGGGTCTCTTCATTATCGAGGCAACAATCAGTGAGACAAAACACACTCAGTAGGACTCCTCTGGATGAGTGATCAGTTCAACGCACAGAACTCCGTTTGAAACAAAAACACTCACATGAGATAGATATCCATGCCCCCAGCAGGATTCGAACCCGCAATCCCAGCAAACGATTGCTCGAAGCCCACGACTTAAAGCACGCGGTCACAGGGAACGTCCACGTTATTCTAATATGAAGACAAATTGGCACTCTGCCTACAGTGGAGTGTTAAGTGTATTGAACGTGATACAGAAATTCACCAATGAACTAATACTTTTGTGAAGAATAAGGGAAAAATTCAGGCACGGAAAGTATGGAAACAGCACGGCGGGACAAGCGTGTATCCTTGTTTTAAAGCCGTATGGCAAAGACTACCTGTCAGATACAGTGTAGGACCTAGAATGTTTCGGGCTACCTGCACGGTAGGTAGTAAGAAACCACGGAAAATATCCTAAATAAACGCACACATGTCAGTTTAAAGCACACATCCATTTTAAAACAAATAAAATCAAAAAGCAATGGCGAATATTATATAATCCTGTGGTCTTTATAACCATATCCAATTATTCTATAAATGTTTCTGACAACCGAGTATTGAATGTAGCTACATTAGGGCATAACGTACATTTTCTGAAGCAGGTCACATCTGATTATAGCTGCTCGTCTACATGATGGTCTTCTATATGCCACGTGTTTCTGGCGAGTCTGTTGCCAACACTTTCAGGTTGACATCTAACCAGGTCCGTCTGTCCGTCACGTCTCAGAAGACCTCGTCGTTACGACCGCAGCTCAAGTTACACATTGCCTGTTTCACAAAGTACAGATTACGTCTTTCTGTTCTCAGTTCAGAAAGTTCACACACAACCATGTTTGCACTATTAGTTGGTGGGAAATAAATTTTCAGTGAAATCTTATAGAGCGACACAAGTACAAATACAATATATGACATATTGTGAAAGAAAGTGAAATGCCAACTTGATGCAACTAGGTAATTTTATTGATGCACGGCACCATCCGCACCGTACACACGACCTACGCAGCGGCTCTCAAGACCACCACCCATCCAAAACCTCGGTGCAGAAAACCATATGCTGCAACTCAATATCTAATGCTCCTGATGATGGGCGTATGTACCCGAAACATGTCGAGCTAAGAATACATCAATAAAATTACCTAGTTGCATCAAGTTGGCATTTTACTTTATTTCAT
>Ga0123352_10000182_pt1 | contig 76383 bp, 69 predicted proteins | sample TergutLab28metaG_FD_89700 | JGI IMG/M metagenome (GOLD analysis project Ga0123352, IMG submission 89700) | Labiotermes labralis P1 segment gut microbial communities from Petit-Saut dam, French Guiana - Lab288 P1 | ecosystem: Host-associated > Arthropoda: Insects > Digestive system > Gut ... | reverse complement strand
TAGTCAAATAGCCGAGGCGTTAGGCAAGCACCTTGCAAGTGACGTATTCGAGAGTTACAGCGCAGGGACGCATATCAAAGACCAAATCAATCAAGATGCTGTGCGGATTATGAAAGAGAAGTATGGGATTGACATGGAGCAAACGCAACGCTCCAAACTGCTTGCGGACATACCAGAACTTGATATTATAATCACGATGGGGTGTAATGTGGATTGTCCGTTTTTGCCCTGTCAGCACCGAGAAGATTGGGGACTTGACGATCCCTCCGGCAAGAGCGACGATGTGTTTTTGCAGACCATCGCCATGATCGAGAAGAACATTAAGGAATTAGTTGGACGGATTAGTTAATACCCCAACGAAAAGCGAATACCCTGTGTGGGTACTCGCTTTTCTCTTTCGGCAAGGTAATCAGCACTCTATCAAATTCTCGGCAAGGATTACCCGCAACAATTTGTCTTGAAATGTCTCCTTGCTGTCGTGGTTAAAGAACACTTCCAAGATGATTGTTTGCTTGTCTATCTGCATTGTCAACATACCGTCCGGCGTTGTCGATGCTGGTGTTGTTTTCGGCATTGAATCCTCCTTATAAATTGAAATAAAAAACTTGTTATTGAAACTATTCCGGCCCTAGAATTTATCAATCGGCTCATACAACATATACCTGAAAAGCATTTTAAAATGATTCGTTATTACGGTGTTTATGGTAGATATCGTGAATCCGATAAATATCTTCATCAGGTTGTTTCTAAGGAAAAGCATCAATTACTTAGAACCTTTAATCGCTGGCGCGAATCACTTATGTTTTCCTTTGGCTATAATCCATTGGAATGTAGCATTTGCGGTTCTACCATGAGATTTGATAAACTCTATTTTAGAAATAAAAGCGTTTCACTACATGAACTCTATGAAAAGGTGATGGCCAAAGCACATGGCTGTAGATCACCTAACCAAAAAACCACCTCACAGTTTGCTCTTTCTGTGGTAAAATCTAGTTAAAAAGGAGCACCATATGCAACAAAAACATGTAGAGGAATTACGTAATAAATATCTCAAAAATCCACCTGAGGGCATCACATCAAATGATATTAAAAACATGAGTGACGAAGATCTCTTGGATATGGATTACTTTATAAATGAAGACGAATTTGAAGATGACGAAATCGGTGAAGAAGGCTTTTATCTCTTCTAAAATGTTCGTCTTTTTCCCAAGCCCGCCTCCGTGCGGGCCATTTTTATACGAGGGATGTCCGAAAGGACAACTTTCCTATTAAGTAAAAAAAGCCTTTTCAAAGTTCAAAAACTCCCGGCATTGCCCGGTCTTGGTGGTGTATGATATTATGATATGTGAACACAAAAACAGGACGCTTTTTGTTCTGCGTCCTGCCTGTGGATTGTTGTTATATTTACATGATTGCCTTACAAGATTTGCGGTAGCATATCAAAGTTATTTCCGTAGTAGTAAATTGGTAGTAAATTCAACCGTTTTTCTTGTAAGAATGCTGATGTTTCAAGGGGTCTGCGGGATAATCAAAATTTGTTACTTAAAATTATACAATCTATCAAAAGCCTCAATTAAATTGCACCTTACATCATCTCTATCATCGTACCCCTCAATCATGAGGGGATTTATTATTTCATAGGAAATAATAAAAACCATATTCTCGAGATTTTCCATGACTTGCAAAATCTCGAGAATACGATTTAAATTAGAATAGAAATAGCGCAATCCACCGAAATCACTGTGGTTGCGCCATATTCTCAAAGTGAAGCATCGGGGGGTCGAACCCCGGACAACTTGATTAAAAGTCAAGTGCTCTACCAACTGAGCTAATGCTCCATATATAAACTACATCAAAATTTAACGCTCAATAAACTGGGCTAGCTGGATTCGAACCAGCGAATGCAGGAGTCAAAGTCCTGTGCCTTACCGCTTGGCGATAGCCCAATGTAAAGCATATATCAACAAAGCCTCTTGCCAATATATAAAAGGTGGATGATGGGATTCGAACCCACGACATCCAGAACCACAATCTGGCGCGCTAACCAACTGCACCACACCCACCACAACGAGCCTGAGGGGATTCGAACCCATGACCTACGGCTTAGAAGGCCGTTGCTCTATCCAACTGAGCTACAGACTCATAACAGGTAATCAAATTCACCCTATAAAACAATGCTCTTTCCATAAAAATCCCACGGCGAAACCGTAAAGAAAGAGCGGGTGATGGGAATCGAACCCACGTATCCAGCTTGGAAGGCTGGTGTTCTACCATTGAACTACACCCGCAAAGAAGTCGGGGTGACAGGATTCGAACCTGCGGCCCCCTGGTCCCAAACCAGGTACTCTAGCCAAACTGAGCCACACCCCGTCACTTCGCTTATACACAAGACCTCGCTCGTGACGCAAAATTAATTATATAATATGTAATAGACCATGTCAACAACTTTTTTGACTTTATTTCTTCACAAGTTTCTCCACAAAAATACCATTTTTTTCCAAGTAAAATGTTTGATATTTTATATCCTCATTTTCCCCCACATGCATAACCATAAAACTACATTGATGTCCGGCCTGACGAGGCTGAGATATACTCCCCGGATTCAAAAGCGTAATCTGCGCATCCATCTCCAAAAAAGGAGCATGCGTATGCCCAAACATAACAATATCAGCCTCTCTGCGCAAACCCTCCTCATGCAATTCCTCTAAATTTACAGACACGCCATAAATATGACCATGGGTAATAAACACCTTTTTCGAACCAATCAAAAATTCCTTTTCCCGCGGCAATTTCGAAAAAAAGTCACCATTGCCGGCTATAATATGGCTTTCACAATCAACCGTATGCTCCAAGCAATCTTCACGCTCATCTACATCCCCCATATGAATGAACATGTCAATCATTCCAATTTGAGCCAAGGCTTTTTCCAAGGTACTATGGCTTCCATGGGTATCACTTACGATTAATATCTTCATTTCCCTATTTTCTCCTCAATCATTTTATTTATTGTACGAAGTGCCTTGCCTCTATGGCTCAATTCATTTTTTAACGCAGGCGACATCTCCGCCGTGGTACAGTGATATTTGGGAACATAAAAAATCGGGTCATAACCAAATCCATGAATCCCACTAATTTCATGGGCAATTTGCCCCTCAATGGTTTCACGAATCACCGTTTCACCTGCATCCGGAAATATTGCCGCTATCACACAAACAAAACGTGCGCTACGCCGAGCATCAGCCACCCCCTCTAATTTTTCCAACAAAATACGATTCTTCTCTTCATAAGGTGTATCTCTACCGGCAAAACGAGCGGAATAAACCCCCGGCTCTCCATTCAAATAATCGATTTCCAAGCCGGAATCATCTGCCAAAACAATATCATCCGGAAAAATTTCAGCAACCGCCCGTGCTTTCAGCAAAGCATTTTCTTCAAAAGTAACACCGTCTTCCACAATATCCATCGCAAGACCTGCTGCTTCCATAGACACTACCGGCATCCCAATATCCCGCATAATAACAGCTATTTCAACCATTTTCCCTTCATTTTTTGTTGCAAAAATAATACGCTTGCCCATACTCTCATTCCCTCCATTCTCATTTTACTCTCCGTTATTTACGCCTCTTTTTTATTCTTCTTTGGTGGTTTTGGCCCCAAAAACTGATAAAAATAAGTCTTAATCATTCCATTATACAATTTACGATTTTTATCCGCAGCACACCCAAAATATTTCTCTGCTTCTTCATAACCGGTAATCATATAAGCTGACCAACAATCCAAGTTTTTAAAACAATCACCAAATGCCCGATACAATGCAGGCAAAGCTTCCTTTTCTTCCAATCGTTCCCCATAAGGAGGATTGGTAATGATAAAACCATATTTTTTTGCATGTCGCAAATCTTTCACATCACGTTGCTGAAAATGAATCAAATGGTCCACTTCCGCAATCTCCGCATTTCGCCTTGCCACCTGAATCACTTCATGATCTATATCATAACCTTGAATATCAACTTCAACTTGCGTATCCATCAAATCATGTGCCTCATCTACCGCCCGATACCAGTCTTTCATGGGAATAACATTTTTCCAATGTTCCGCCGTAAAACTACGATTCATACCCGGCGCAATATTTGCTGCCATCATCGCAGCCTCGATTGGAAAGGTACCACTTCCACAAAACGGATCTACCAAGATTCTATCTTTCCGCCAAGGTGTAAGTTTAATCAAGGCTGCCGCCAATGTTTCCGTAATCGGTGCCACACCTGAGTGTTTGCGATAACCTCTTTTATGCAACGAATCCCCCGAACTATCCAGTCCAATGGTCACCACATCTTTCATAATAAATACCCGCAAAGGATAAGATGCACCATCTTCTGCAAACCATTGAATCCGATAATGATCTTTCATACGGTCAACCATAGCTTTTTTCACAATCGACTGAATATCGGAAGCACTAAAAAGCTTACTTTTTACCGATGCCGCCTTCGTCACCCAAAATTTTCCGTCCGCCGGAATATAAACCTCCCAAGGAATGCGCTTAACACCCTCAAAAAGTTCATCAAACGTTGTTGCCCGAAAGCTTCCTGCCTTTACCAAAATTCTTTCTGCCGTACGCAAAAAGATATTGCTTCTACAAATAGCTGCCGCATCACCATAAAAACAAACACGCCCATCTTCTACCTGAGAGATTTCATAACCTAAATCTTGTACCTCTCTTTTTAAAACTGACTCCAAACCAAAATGACAGGGTGCAATCAACTCCATCTGCTTATTTTCTTTTTCATTTTTTGATAACATTTTATGATTCATATTTTCTCATTTCTTTCTAAAAAATTTTTCATTTATTTTTACTAATTTTTCTTGCTTTTTTGCTATCCTTATAATATACTTGAAGTGTAGAAAGGAAACTTTCTACAACCCCTTATTAATTATTTATACTCCCCCCAAAAGACCGATGGCTCCCCCATCGGTCTTTTACTATCCATAAACTGATAAGAAACAAGCCCATATACAATCCGCATCCAGTGAAATACGTCACGTTCGTCGCCTACCAATCCACCTAAGCACAATCATAACAATAATAAGAGGAATCAATATCGGTGCCAAAGCACTTATCAAACCGGTAACTACGATAAACACAAGTACAACAATCGCAATGATACCCAACACAAGCAACAATCTTTTCCACCAAGTATCAAAAGCCAAACGCCTTACCTTTACCTGTCGATTCTCATAATGCGTACTTTCCCCGGGATGTACCGCAAAATAATCCTCCTGTGTATCTTGCGTCTGAATGATAGTCCTGGCAATCGCCCAAGGATCACCCAAAGCATCCAAAACCGCCTGCTCAGACTTTCCGGTTCTGATTTCATCTTGTATATATCTTTTATAATATTCCAAATGATTCCTGCTTGCAGCAGAACCTAAATCATTTTGTAATGCCTGCTCCAACTGTTCTATAAATTCATATTGTGTCATTTTACCTTACCTCATATCTAAAAACCACTTGCTTATTTAGAATAACACAATTTCCCTTTGTTTTCACGTTCATATTTTATTCATACATCGTTTTAAATTCTTTTACTTTATTTGCACTTTTTCTTCATTTCTTTTCTCTATACTAATATCAACAGCAAGAGAACTACAAAATAACTTGCTGGAAGTTATACTAAATTTGCAAACAATCTTATAACTTTTTCATAATACTTGCCGGACTATCTTTTGATAGCCCGGCATCCTCCCTTTATGGGGTCTTTTTTCGCTTTACCATCTTTAACAATAATACAATACCAACAACAAAAAGCAAACCCCAAATCACATACCACCAATAAGATTGTTTTGTCACCTGTTTCATTGCAGCCTCCTTTTTTACATTTTCTTGTAAGCCTTGCTGCGTTTTATTCTGAAACCATGTCTTTTTATTACTTGCCACTGACTTCTCTTCTTGAATCAAAAACCTAACTTCCTTTTGACTTTCATTCCCTGCCAAATCATCTGCCCGAATAAAAACCAGATATTCACCCGCTTCTTCCAAAACGTTTTGAAAAATCTTTGCGGAACGTTCTAATTTTTGGCTTTCACCATTTATATCCAATCTACGAATCCGTTCACCCTCACCCTCTACTGCAACACCCAGCGTCACACCGCTTTCATAAATACCACCTTGTTCTACACCATACAGCTGAATCTCCGGTGCAGTATGATCAATCGTAAAAAAAGCCCTTGCCGTATTTTGATTGCCGGCCGCATCCACAACATCCACTTGAAATACATGAATCCCCTCCTCATCCACATACTCACCCAAATGATAAGGTTTACCTGACAATCGCTTCTGATACTCATAATCGCTAAAATCATCTATCATCTCTGAATGATGATAATTCCATTGGAAATAAGGCAGATAACTACCATTTAATTGCTCCACAAAACGTATCACAGGACTAGATTTATCTAGTATAAAATGCAATATAGATTTTGATTCACGCCCTGAAATATCTCGAACCGTAATATCCAAATCATAACGCCCCTCCTCTGTAACCGGCACTTGAACCTCATGAGACAAAAGACCCTTTAGATTCTTTTCCTCCATTATCTCTCTCTTTTCCCCATTACCTACAGGCTCATGCCGAAGCTCTAAATGATAATTATCCAAACCATTGTCATCTGTCAATTGTATTTTCACAATTTTATCCTGCCCAATTATCATACCGGAAAAATCATCCAAAAACTGAATCTGTGGATCTGCTACATCTATCTTCAAACCTTGGCTACTTGTACCCACATTGCCCGCAAAATCAATTGCTTCCACTACAATCTCTACCGCTTGCCCCTGCAAAGAATAATCTTTCACAATCACATGTTCCAAAAAATGATGCAACAACGCAGAAGAATTAAAATTTTGCTCATATGCAATCTGCCCACTTATCCACACACGTACGGTAGCAAGACCCGCACTAATATCTATATCATCTATATTAATTTGTAGCGAAACCTCATCATGATACCAACCATCAAAACCAAAAGGCGCATGCATAGAAATATAAGGAGCCATATTTTCACTTACGATTTGCACGGAATTTCTAGCGGAACTACGATTTCCCGCAACATCTTCTGCAATCACAGAACATGTTCCTGAAAAATTCGGCTCAAAAGTTAAGACTGCTTCTTCCCCTTTGACAAATCCCTCTTCTCCATCAGACCTTTGATAATGATACCCACTGATGCCCGCATAATTGTCTTGACTACTTACCAATACATGCACCGCTGTATTACTAAAGATAGTACTTTCACCTCCATGATTACCATAGGATAATTCCGGAGAATCAGGAGGTGTTGTATCAACCATAAATACTTTCTTTTCGTATCTGTCCTCTTCATCTTCCTCTACCAATAACCAAACTTCCAGACTATTTTCTCCATCTAAAAATTCCTCCGGTGTTATTTTAACATCTGCATCAAATGAAAGCTCTCCCTCTTTTGTTTCACCATTCGCTGAAACAAAGCGATACATAGCCGTTTTAGCCGGGGAAACCAACGAAAGGCAAACCTCCGGTTTTTCTAAGTAATAACCATTATTTCCCGTCGGTTTTGGGTATTGTATCTCCGGCTTAAAATCCTCTTTGGGCTCCTCTTCTTCGGGCTCTTCTGTTTCTTCTCTTGGCATCTTTTCATTGCCTATTTCCCTATCTTTGTCTATCACCTCTGCTTGTCTCTCTCCTGCCTGCACATAGGCATTTACTGTAACGAACAAAAGATTGCACAACAAAATACCGGCAATTAACACTTTCCTTATCTTTCTCATGATACTTCCTCCCCTTCCTCTAATTTTGGCATCTCCATTCCCATTTCTTGATAGGCCTCCTCTATTTCCTCCGCAGAATAAAAACCACTTTCTTCCATAATCTCTAAATATAACAATGCCACATTTTGTTTCTCTTCCAATCGCCCCAAGCCCTGCTTTCCACTTTCCAAAGCCTGCTCATAAAGCAACATTTCCTTTTCCAGACGCATCTTCCTCATAATTGTTTTTTCTATTAACGCTTCTCTTATCTCAATCTGCATTAACCTTGCATAAGTCTGTATTGCTTCCTCTTTTTTATCTTCACGGTCATAAGCCGATGCCAATATCCTTACAATTTCCAATTCCAGTTCCTGCCCATCTGCAATCACCCTTTGGTTATGCATAGCCTGATTGCTTAACATGGATTCATTTAAGACAGCGATTTCATCCTCTATTTCTTCCAAACGTATGTCTACTTCTTCTTGCTTTGTCGTTTCCGGCATATCCTTTTCTATGTCAGCCCCGATTTCTTCTCTATCAGCCAAAACTTCCTCCTCTCTGTCAACATACTCCTTGACAACTGCTTCTTTTGTACCTTGTAAATCCTCACCACCTTTTATAAGGAAAAACAACAACACACCTAAAAAAAGCAATGCAAAAAGAAAGATCGGCCATTTGTATTTCATCATTTCTTTCCTAAGTTTTTTATTATGTATCATTTTTTGCAGTTCTTTTCGCCCTTGCCCAATGTTTAGAAATTTTTTTTTGGATTTTTCACTCAGACACTTTCCGATATACAAAGATAAACTCTGTTCTTCCCGTTTTGTCAAAGACGGCTCTATGTGACTATGAGCCAAGATAAACTGAATCGTTTTTCCAAAGCCAAACAAATCCAAATTGGCTTTCGCTGTATCTTTCCCCTGCTCATGGGGTCTTAAAAAATGCGTCCGCATGACTCGATTCTGTAGATTTTTCAAAACAAAATCATTGCTTTTTGCCTCCAAATCTAGCAAGTAAACTTTATTGTCATTTCCCACCAAAACACTGTAGGGATTAAAATAACGATAGCTGCGATTGTCATTGCATTGATTAAATTGTTCCAATTGCGTAATTATATCCAACATCCACTCAAACAACAATTCTTTCATCATCTTAGGTTGTTTTTTTACACGATCAAATAATAATTCACCGGGCAAATAATCCATCGTCACGCGGCAATATGCCCCTTGACTAACAAATTTTATAACTTCATAATATGCTTTTTCTATAATGCTTCCTCCTTTGTTTGATTCAACTTTAAAATCGGGGATGTTTGATTCATATGAAACAGACAAGCCACTGTACATGACTCCTTGAACCTGCAAACGTCACAGATTAATTAAATGAACCCCCTTGAAACAGGTATGAAATACCCGTCCAAGGAGAGTAGATTATTTGTATATTAACTGATTTAAACCTTTAATGCAAGTGTTTTAAAATGATTTTTTAATTTCAGAAAATTTATCTAGTGCCGCCTCAATCACCTTATCCATATCATAATAACGATAATTACCCAAACGCCCGCCAAAAATCACATGAGGGACTTCTTTGGCCAATTCCTGATAGGCCTTAAAACGCGCACTGTTCTTCTCATCATTGACAGGATAATATGGCTCCATACCAACTTCCCATTCAGATGGATATTCTTTGGAAATAACTGTTTTCTCCTGCTTCCCAAACACAAAATGCTTGTGCTCAATAATCCGTGTATAAGGGATGTTTTCCTCTGTATAATTTATCACTGCATTGCCTTGATAATTGTCCATATCCAATACTTCGTTTTTAAATGTAACGGAACGATACGCCAAATGTCCCAGCTTATAATCAAAAAACTCATCAATCATACCGGTATAGATAATGTTTGCAGCAATATCCGGTTGTTCTTTTATCAAATCAAAGTAATCCGTATTAGTTCGAACCGCAACGCCCGCCAACATCTTTTCAATCATGGCCGTATAACCATCCATCGGAATGCCTTGATAAGGATCACTAAAATAATTGTTGTCATAAACAAAACGAAACGGCAACCGCTTAATAATAAATGCCGGTAGCTCTGTACATTTTCGCCCCCATTGCTTTTCTGTATAACCTTTGATTAACTTTTCATAAATATCACGACCTCCCAAAAAAATAGCCTGCTCTTCTAAATTTTGAGGTTCCGTAATACCACTCTCTTCAATTTGACGCGCAATAATCGCCTTTGCCTCTTTTGGTGTCTTAATATTCCAAAGTCTACTAAATGTATTCATATTAAACGGAAGATTATATAATTCATCCTGATAAACCGCCAGAGGTGCATTGATGTAATGATTAAATTCCGCAAATTGATTTACATAATCCCAAACTTCCTTTATTGCGGTATGAAATATGTGGGCGCCATATTTATGGACCTGAATACCCTCTATATCCTCTGTGAAAACGTTTCCGGCAATATGCTCACGGCGATCAATCACCAGGCATAATTTACCTGCTTTTTTCAATTCACAAGCCATAACCGCTCCATAAGGGCCGGCTCCAACAATCAAATAATCGTATTTTTTCATAAATAACATACTCCTTTGTGAATAATTTCTGTTTACAAACTACCATTAATATACTAAACTTAGGGGAAAGATGCAAATTATAGGAGGTATTACGAATGAAGAGAAATGTTATTGTCGGCCAATCCGGAGGCCCCACTGCTGCTATCAATTCCAGCTTAGCCGGTGTTTATCGTACCGCGAAAGATAGAAATGCCAAAAAAGTTTACGGTATGTTACACGGCATTCAAGGATTATTGGAAGAACGTTATATTGATTTAGCAGATTATATTACCAACGATTTAGATGTGGAGCTTTTAAAACGAACCCCTGCCGCATTTCTTGGATCGTGTCGATATAAATTACCGGAAATTCATGAAAACAAAGAGCTTTATGAAAAAATTTTTACTATTTTGGATAAGTTAGACATTGAAGCTTTTGTTTATATTGGTGGAAATGACTCCATGGACACCATCAAAAAACTTTCTGACTATGCCATTGTCACCGGCCATACCACGCGTTTCATCGGCTGTCCAAAAACCATTGACAATGATTTGGCCTTGACCGACCACACCCCCGGCTTTGGGAGTGCCGCAAAATACATCGGTACTTCCGTCAAAGAAATTATTCGGGATAGTTTTTGCCTTGAATATGAAAAAGGTTTGGTCACCATCGTAGAAATTATGGGACGAAATGCCGGCTGGCTCACAGGTGCTGCTGCCTTGGCCAAAGGCGAAGATTGCCCCGGACCTGATTTGATTTATCTACCGGAAATCGCTTTTGATTTAGATAAATTCTCTACAAAAATCGGAGAACTCTTAGAAAAAAAATCCTCCGTTGTTGTGGCGGTTTCCGAGGGCATATGCCTCGCTGACGGCAAATATGTTTGTGAACTGGGAGAAAGCATAGACTTTGTAGATGCTTTTGGACATAAACAACTGAGTGGAACCGCAAGCTTCTTAGCAAGTTATGTAGCTGGAGAATATGGCTGTAAAACCAGAGCCATCGAACTAAGCTCCTTACAACGTGCCGCCTCTCACTGTGCTTCCCGTGTAGATATTTTAGAGGCCTATCAAGTAGGCGGAGCCGCAGTGAAAGCTGCTGACGAGGGCGATTCCGGAAAGATGGTTATCATCACACGCTTTTCTGATGATCCCTATCAAAGCGGAACCAAAGTCAAAGACGTACACAAAATTGCCAATGACGAAAAATTAGTACCCAGAGAGTGGGTCACAAAGTGTGGAACCAATGTAACAAGTAAATTCCTCACTTATGTACGCCCACTCATTCAAGGAGATGTATCACCCATTATGGTTGACGGCATCCCCCGTCATTTGTTCCGGGATTTATAAGACTCACAAAAGCCCTTGAAATCACACCTTCAAGGGCTTTATTATGCTCAAATACAAACAGAAGATTTAATCTGAATCCATCAGCAACATTTCCTCTAAGAAAATCGAAAATACATTCATATTTGTTTCTATTTTTCCGGGCCATCTTTCCTCAATTATATGAAAACAATCATTTTGACTATGCAAAACACGTCCCAAAAACACATCCTCCCCCATGCGAAAAATTCCCACAACATGGGGATAATTCACCCGATACAACCCCATTAAATTCACTATGGTGTAACCACGCATCAAAAAAGGCTGATGGTCGGTACTAACCACAAATGCCACTTCCGGGTAAGGGATCAATCCCAAATCCAAACTATCTGCAATATCATCCACTTGCCGGGTAAGGGCATTAGAACCTGCCTGATAATTGTCATTATAGGTGGCAGAATAAAACAAATATGGCCCCTCAAACAGTACATCCGCATTAATCATCATCACAATCTGATCCGACTGTTCTTCTGTTAAATTGTCGGCAAAATAAAGGGAACCCTGTAGGCCCACTTCCTCTGCGCCAAAAAACACATACACAATCGTATAATAATGATCTACATACTGCATACGTTGCGCACTTTCCAACAAAAGCCCAACACCTGAAGCGTTGTCAGAAGCACCCGGGGTAGGATAACTATCGTAATGCGCACCAACGATTATTTTACGCTCACTTTGACCCGGTATCGTAAGAACAATATTTTGGCTCAATTGCGTTGTGTAACGAAATGCAAAGTCCGATCGAAAACCCGAGCTGTTCATCAAAGTATTCCAACGCCCCTGGTGATCCACAGGAAACTCCTGCACACAGATATTTTCCCAAGGATGCCCCATGGCCAAAAGCGTTTCGACAAGCCAAGTTGCCGCCTCTTTCTCACGATATGAAAAAGGCTTACGACCATATAAATTATCATTCATATACTGTATATGCTGAATTGCCAATGCCCCATATGGTGTATCATCAGAAAGATATAAAGGCACGGCCACATCCGCAAAATTTTCTTCGTCCCAAGGCGTTTCCAAATTCAGCCACAAAGCCGGAAGCGTCGTATGAACACCTTGTGGGGCAGCTCTCACAATCAAATCGCTGCTTTCTTCCACGCTTATATTGTTTTCATCATCCTTGTGATCTTGACCCTGCACAAGCACTTCCGTTTCATGTACTTCCACTTCTTCCAATGGGGTTTCCACTACATCTTGATTGGCAACATATGCCACTATCATCAACAAAATCGCCAAAATCAATGTTATCGAAATAACTTTTTTCACGCTTCCCCCCTTTATATAGGAATACGAAAGTGATTGGTTTTAACCGCCACACCTCCTATATATTAATCATAGATGTTTTTTCTGCTCTTAGTATAACACACTAATCAAACAATACATATAATCATTTTTGCGCTTGCTGATTGCTATGATGTGGCTACCGACTTTTTATTGAGTTGTACCAATAAAAAAACAAAGAGACCATCGAAACATAATGTTTTCCAATGATCCCTTAACGTGCGGCAGAAGATTCGAACTCCCGACCTCTTGGTCCGTAGCCAAGCGCTCTATCCAGCTGAGCTAGCCACACACATGCAAACTTATTTGTTCGCAACAAAGTAATTATATATGCTTTACTTAGGTTTGTCAATCCATTTTTATTCATTCTCATAACCGTCCTCATAACGAAGTAATTCCCGAAACTCATCCCAAGTCATGTTGTTAAAGCGGTACAAATTATAATGCTCCATATGATGTATCAATTTTTCAACATAATCCGGATCCGTCGCCCAGCCACTCACCCAAATTCCATTGGCAAAACGATTGGCCTGCTCGATTGTATATGTCCCAATCTCCAAATTAAGATAAGGGGTTATATTATCCACATAAGGCGGCAAAAAAAGCATATGAGCCCTGTGCAAAATCGCATCCCTCGCACTATCATAAATCGCAAAAGCATCTACAATCGTAATATCTTCTCCGTCTATATACTCCCAGGTCGTCAAATCCACCGCACCGCGCACATAAGGTGTTCCATCAAAAAACTTCACACCAAACAAATTGTGATAATCATAAGCCAATCTTGATAAACCTTGCCTGATGTCACCACGTTCCCCATAATTCCCATAACCTGCTTCTGCAATTAATTGCGCAATCCCCGTAGATACCGGTATCCCTGTATCTTCTTGCACCTCAAAAAAGGCTACCATCATTTCTACCGTTACAAAAGGCGGTAAGCCATGACCAAAATAGCCGCTTTGCCTAATATTGCTATCTGTGCGACCCAGAAAACCCAGTAAAACACTCAACAGCAACAAAGCAAACATGATTCCCGCCCCCATCAGAGCAAGAATCATTTTTTTGTACTTTCCATCCAATCCAAATTGAAATCGCATACCTATTTACCAAATCGCTCCACTTGACTGTTTACAAAGTCATCATTTTCAAAATAATTAATCTGCATGGCACGCTTTACTTTATCCAAGGTATCCTGTGCAACTCGCTCCGCCTCTCGGCTACCTGTTTCCAATACTTCACAAATATAAGGAATTTTCTTTTGAAACGCCTTGCGACGCTCACGAATCGGCTTTAGCTCTGCTTGCAACACCGCATTTAAAAACCGTTTCACTTTCATATCTCCAAGACCACCTTTTTGATAATGTTCTTTTAACGCATCTAAATCTGCATACTCCGGCAAAAACTCTACAAAATGCGCCGAGCGACTAAAAGCATCCAAATAGGTAAATACCGTATTACCCTCAATTTTACCCGGATCCTCCACCCGCAAATGACCGGGATCTGTAAACATACGCATCACCTTTGCTTGAATTTCTTCCGGCTCATCTGATAAATAAATACAATTTCCCAAAGACTTGCTCATTTTAGCCTTACCATCTATACCCGGCAAACGCAAGCAAGCCGAATTTTCCGGCAACAAAATCTCAGGCTCCACCAAAACATCACCATATACGGCGTTAAATTTCCGTACAATCTCCTTGGTTTGCTCCAACATCGGCAATTGATCTTCCCCAACAGGCACTACATTCCCCATAAAAGCAGTGATGTCTGCCGCTTGACTGATTGGATAAGTAAAAAAACCTACCGGCAAACTTTTTTCAAAATTACGCATCTGAATTTCCGTCTTCACTGTCGGGTTTCTTTGTAACCTTGCTACCGTAACCAAATTCATAAAATAAAACGACAACTCTGTCAATTGCGGTATCTGAGATTGAATAAATATGGTCACTTTTTCCGGATCAATACCACAAGCAAAATAATCCAAAGCCACCTCCATAATATTATCCCGTACTTTTTGCGGCGTATCAGAATTATCCGTCAAGGCTTGAGCATCTGCAATCATAATAAAAATCTTATCAAACTCGCCCATATCTTGCAACTCCACTCTACGTCTCAACGACCCTACGTAATGCCCTACATGCAGTCTTCCTGTGGGTCTATCCCCGGTTAACATTATTTTTTCCATAACAACTTCATTCTCCTTTTGAAAATAATCACTTCATACCAACCATCTAACTTATCTATCATCCCATAATCATCCTTACGCGCCCCGGCAACACATCCACTTCAACCTGCCGTCTCAAAAACAATGCTTCACCATCCACATGAAGCATCATAGGCTTTTCTGCCCGAAAAACAACCTTTTCGCAACGAAATACATCCACACCGGAAAAACCCACATGCTTACCTGAAAATGCCGTTGGCAGAATACGCAGCACACGCAACTTTGACATCCCGGAAACAACAATAACATCCAATTTCCCATCATCAAATTTTGCCTCCGGACAAAACTTGAAACCACCACCCTCATAAGGCATATTCATCGCGGTTACAAAATATGTTTTTTCAAAAACTCTAGGTGCTTCATCATCAATACAAACTTCCATCGTCACTGGCGGATCATGAAACAAACGTCCCAAAGCAATACCCACATAAGTCAATTTACCGATACGCAACTTATTCAGCAAATGCTTCATCTTAGAAACCGCCGATTGATGACACACCGCTGCATCAAAACCAAGACCCGTACTTACCACAAATCTTCTGCTTTTCCCTAGTCTGGTCACAACACCTATATCCAACATCTGAATCTTCTTCGGGTGCATAACCACTTCCAGTGCTTTGAAAGGATCCCGCACCAATCCCAAACTACGTGCCAAATCATTTCCGGAACCGGCCGGAATATAACCCAAACTCACCTGATCAAAATTCGAAATACCATTCATTACCTCATTAAAGGTACCATCCCCACCAATTACAACTATGACACATTCCGCTCCAAGTTCATTTACAGCCTGAACCAATTTTGAAGCATGGCCACGGCGCTCCGTAAAAAACACTTCCATTTGAATATCCATGGCTTGTAATTTCGGTTCTATGATGCTCCAAATAACTCCACCTTTTCCGGAACGTGATTCTTTATTGACAATAAAGTAATATTTCATTCTGACTGTCCTCTTTGCCTTTGACCATTTCACTATTATTACAATTCAGATTAGCATTAATCTATCGTACTGTCCAGATATTTTCCTAAAGAACGACGCATATTATTTGCAAAATTTGTCTTTCCGCCGCGCAAACACCACTCAAATACATTACCAATGACAATCATACGAATATCCGTCGTAAAATCCTCCAAAGCAACATTCAACCGTATCACACCGGCTTCCATCGCTCTGTTTACATAATCCCGCACCGTAATAATCGGATAAGGACGCTCACTCCTAAGCTCAGGATGAAGTGCCTGGTTTTTTGTATTATAATATTCAGCAATAAAACCCACGCCTAAGCTCTCACAATATTCCACATAATGTAAATATACATAAACAATCGCTTCCTTAGCCATGGCAACATCTTTTGGCAGTTCCAATAACTCCGCCTTAAGCCCCGGTTGTTCCTCTATATAATAAGAAAGCAAGTCATCCTTTGTCTTAAAATGATGATAAAAACTGCCATTGGAAACCCCTGCTTCTTTACAGATATTTTTAATAGACATTTCCTGATAACCTTGCTTTTGCAAAATAACTTTGGCAGCTCGAAAAATCCGCTCTTTGGTTTCTTGAGACTTTTGTTGCTGCTTACTCAACTTATTTCTTTCCATATAGTTTCCTTTCTTCTATGAAAGAATTACTTTTACCTCACAATCTAATTCTAAACTATTTTCCGTTACCAAACAATCATAAGCGAGAACTTTTGCCCCCTTATCTCTCGTTTCTTTTAATACTTCACCAAAAGCCGGATGCGTCGCTTGGTTGGGTGTAAAATAATCCACCCCTTTCATTTGAATCACCAAAATAACATAAGCCTCATAGCCCGCTTCCATCGCCTCTGCCAGTTCATTCAAATGCTTAATCGCACGTTCACTGGGTGCGTCAGGAAATTTTGCCACCCGTTCCTCTTCCAATGTAACACCTTTTACTTCAATGTAAATTTTGCGCCCCTCCGCCTCTACATAAAAATCAAACCGAGAATTTTTATACTTACTTTCCGGTTTGATATATGTCACATTATGAAATAATTTTCCTGCCAAAAGCCACTCATGAACAACCTTATTGGGCGCATTCGAATCCATATTAATCAGCATATCACCTTTGCGAACCCCAATTAGATCCCATTTGGTCTTACGGTTTAAATTGTCGCTTTCATCTACATAAACCTCCGCATCAGGCAACAACAACTCCCTACAACGCCCCGTGTTTTTTACATGTACAACCTCTTGTTTGCCATCTATCAAAACATGGGCGATAAAACGATTGGGGCGCGCCACAAAACGCGCCTGTTTCACTTTGTTATAAATCATAATTTTATTGTTTTCTAATACGCTTTCTATAATATTTTAGATAAAAACTCCTGCAACCTCGGCTCTTTTGGATGAGCAAAAAATGCCTCCGGTGTATTTTGTTCCTTGATTTCGCCCTCATCCATAAAAATAACCCTTGTTGCTACCTCCTTTGCAAAACCCATCTCATGGGTAACGACCACCATCGTCATACCCTCATGAGCCAAACGTCGCATCAACTCCAAAACCTCACCCACCATCTCCGGATCAAGAGCGGAAGTGGGTTCATCAAAAAGCATTACCTCCGGATCCATCGCCAAGGAACGAATAATGGCAATCCGCTGTTTTTGACCACCGGACAATTGAACCGGATAATTATTTGCCTTTTCTTCCAATCCAACCAAACGTAGTAATTTCATAGCTTTATCATACGCATCATCCTTGCTTTTTTTCAACAATTTCATAGGAGCCAAAGTAATATTTTCCAAAATAGTCATATGAGGAAACAAATTAAAATGTTGAAATACCATCCCCATGTGTTGGCGATGTGCATCAATATTATTTTTTTTATCCAAAATATCAACACCCTTAAAAACAACCCGTCCGGAAGTAGGTACTTCCAAAAGATTCAAAGAACGCAAAAAGGTCGATTTGCCAGATCCTGACGGCCCAACCACTACCACAACCTCACCTTTGTAGATTTCTTCCGAAACCCCATTTAACGCGTGGAGCTTACCATTAAATACCTTATGGAGATTTTCCACTTTAATCAATACATCTCTACTAGTGGTCACTGCTACGTAATCTCCTTTCCAATAATTTAATCAACGATGACAAAATCACAACTAAAACAAGATATATCAGTGCAACCGCAAGCAATGGCATAAAAGCATCAAAGGTACGGCTACGAATAATATCTCCGGCACGGGTCAAATCTTGTAATGCAATAAAACCGGAAATAGAAGTTTCTTTCATCAAAACAATAAATTCATTGCCCAAAGCCGGCAAAATATTTTTAACGGCCTGCGGCAAAACAATATAAAACATCGTTTTTAAATAGTTAAAACCAAGACTACGTCCGGCTTCAAATTGGCCATTGTCTACCGCCATAATACCGGAGCGAAAAATCTCCGCTTGATAAGCACCCGAATTAATCCCAAAAGCAACAATCGCAACCAATATCTGACTCGTTCCACCGGGAAAAACAACAAAAAATAAAATCAACAACTGAACCACAACCGGGGTTCCGCGGATCACAGTCAAATAAACATTACACAAAACGTTAAAAAACTTCAACTTACCGGTCTTATCATGAGTAGAGCGAATAATCGCTACCAAAAAGCCCAAAAACAAACCCATAATCAATGCAAAAAAAGTGACCCGTAAGGTCACACCAAGACCGTTGACAATAAAACGCCAACGGTCTTCCGCAATAAAATTCAAATAAAATCGTGCTTGTAAATCAGCAAACTGCTCTGTCATTTTCTATGCTGTCCTTATCATTAATCTGTTCCTGTTCCAATATGTCTATCTACAATTTCTTGGAACGTCCCATTGGCTTTTAATTCCTCAATGGCTGCATTAAATTTATCTACCAATTCACTGCCTTGCGGAAATGCAATGGCATAATCTTCTTCCAACCATTCTGCCGGCAAAATACGAAGACCCGATACTGCATTCACAAACTCATGGGCCGGATAATCATCTATAATAACTGCATCCACACTGCCTTGCGCCAAAGCCTGCACTGCTTCCATACCTCTGGTAAAACGTTGAATGTTTTCATCACCAAACTCCCAGGATGACAAAATATCCCCTGTTGTACCAATCTGCACACCAATGCTCATACCCTCTAAGTCATCCGGTGTATTAATATCCGAATTATCTTCACTTACAATAACCACTTGACGACCCGTGTAATAACTAACCGAAAAATCAACCTGCGTCATACGCTCTTCTGTCACAGTCATCGCTGCCATGGCAAAATCCGCACGACCGGCTTGAATCGCAGGAATAATGGCATCAAAACTCATATCTTCTATCTCCAGTTCCATGCCCAATTTATCTACAATTGCTTTAGCGATATCTACGTCAAGACCAACAATCTGATCCCCCTCATAATATTGAAACGGCGGAAAATCAGCACTGGTCGCCATTACCAAGGTTTCTCCGGAAGCAGAACCACCGCAAGCCACCAAAGATGCCAGTGCCATAATCGCAACAAGTATACATGCTATTTTTTTCTTCATAATTCTCTATCCTCCAAATTCATAATGGAATAATATTATCATATTTTGCATAATTATGCAATAAGCATTCGAATGCCAAAGATTGCAAACATAACCACCCCTACGATGATTCGATAATACCCAAACACCTGGAAATCATGTTTTTTAACATACCCCACCAAGAAACGAAGTGCCACCAAGGATACAGCAAAAGAAACCAGAGAACCCAGAATCAATAAAAATAATTCATTGCCGGAAAAAGATACACCAAAGTTAATCAGCTTTAACAAACTAGCTCCAAACATCACCGGAATGGCTAAGAAAAAGGTAAACTCCGCTGCCACGCCTCTGGCTGTTCCAATAATCAAAGCACCCAAAATCGTAGCACCGGAACGTGACGTACCGGGAATCAAAGCCAATACTTGAAAAACACCTATAATAAGTACGGTTTGAATGGTTAATTGATATATGCTATTATATTTCGGTGTTTTATCCTTGCGCCATCTTTCTACAAAAATAAAGATAATTCCATATAAAATCAACATGGCTGCTACTACATATACATTAAAGAAATGATCATCTATCCAATCATTAAACAATAAACCAATGATTGCCGCCGGCAAGGAAGCAACCAGTACTTTAATCCAAAGTTGAATGGTCAATTTTTTTTGTTTTTTACTTTTTTGCGGCGAAAACGGATTTAATTTATGGAAATACAGTACCACAACTGCCATGATAGAGCCCAATTGAATCACCACATTAAACATCTCTAAAAATGCTACACTTACTTGTAAATTTAAAAACTCTTGAAATAAAAGTAAATGACCGGTACTGCTAATCGGCAGCCACTCGGTAATCCCTTGTACAATCCCCAAAATAATTACTTTTATCGCATCTAACATACTTGCTCCTCCTCACGCTGCCTATCTGTATTCTATAGAATAAATTTCTCCAACGCTTTTCCCACACCATCCTGGTCATTGGACAAAGTAATATAATCTGCCACTTCTTTCACATCATCGGAACCATTGGCCATAGCGATTCCAAAACCAACTCGTTCCAACATCTTCAAATCATTATTATTATCACCAAAAGCCATAATCTCACTGTCTTTGATACCAAGTAACTCTGCCAACTCCAATAGGCCGCTGCCTTTATCCACCCCTTTTCCATTCACTTCAATATTGTAACTCAAAGAACCTACCAAGGTTACATCTCCCATAGCCTCTAAAGCCGCCCAACAATCTTTACGCTTATCCAAATCATTAAAAATAGCCTGTACCTTATCTAAGTCCTGCTCTTTTCCACCAACCAATTCCAATAAATCTGCCACCGACTTTCTGGTTCGATGAACATATTCCCACATGCTAGGATTGTTATGGAATAAATGAATCCGATTGTAATCCTTTTCAGAAATATATCCTTGCCCATTATAAAAGGCTTCCATAACCACATCATAAGGTTCAAAACACATTAAAACCTTTTTCGCAACTTCCTTATTTAATAAGTTTTCAACCAATACCCGATCATTATCCTTCATATCCACAACACGTGCGCCGTTTGAACTCAGAATATAACGAATCGGCAAACCGGCAGCCACCTCTCTTAATCCTCGAAAAGGACGTCCTGTAGCAATCACAATCTCAATTCCCTGCGCAGCCACTCGTTTTATCATTTCCCGATTATAAGGAGATATTTTTTTCTCTGTGGATAATAATGTTCCATCTAAATCAATCCCTATCATTCTCACCGATGCCATCATAATTTTCAGATTCTCCTCTCACCGACTACCTTGTAAAAGATTACCCTTATGATTGTAACAAGATTTGCTAAATTAAGCAATCTATAGTATAATACCTAAGAACACTTTTCAGAAAGGATTTTAGATCATGAATATATCTCTTAAGCGTAAGCTTAAAGTGCTTGCCAGTTTAACTTGTATCTTTGCACTCGTGTTCTCTTCGTTTACCGTTTTTGCTGACGATGAAAGTACGCTGGTACAACAGACAAGTAGCCTAGAAGAACAATTAGCCAACTTAAACCAAGAACTGGTTGCCATTAGTGATGAGATTGAGCTTGCTGAGATGCAATTAGAACTCACCCAAAGCGGATTGATTCGCACAGAAGAAGAACTGGAAATTGCCACGGCCAATGAGGCACAGCAGTTAGAAGATATGAAAGTCCGCATTCGTTATATTTATGAGATGGGTAGCACTTCCTTATTGGAGTTCTTACTTTCGGCACAAAGTATTGCCGAGTTTATAAACAAGGCTGAATTCATTCAAAATATCAATCTATACGATCGCAATATGCTAGACCAACTACGTGATACACAAAATGCCATCCAAGACAAAAGGGATGCCATGGTTGCGCAGGAAAATGCCTTGGTAGAGATTGGATTAGAATTAGAAAGCAAACAAGCAGATTTAGAAGCGGCGGCAGAAGCCACTTCCACCGACTTGGCTACCTTTCAAGCACAATTAACACAACTAAGAGCTGAAAACGCAGCGCGGGCTGCTGAAGAACTGGCTCGTGCCAATGCCGCAGCGGCAGCGGCAGCAGCAGCGGCAGAAAGAGAGTATTTGGCGGCAAATGCACCAAATACCCCTCCAAATTCTTCCGAAGCAAATCAAGTACCACCAAATGACGGAGGGGTGATACACCACCCGCCTGCTCATGTAGGTGGTGACGAGCTGATGATGTTTGCGGCCATTTTACAAACAGAAGCTTTCCACAATTATGAATATAAATTAGCGGTTGCCACAATTGTCATGAACCGTGTTGCCAGCCCACTATTCCCTAATACCATTACGGATGTTATCCTTCAGCCGGGACAATTTCAACCGACTTGGACAGGTAGTTTCCACAATGTATTAGCACAGGGACCAAATGCACTGTCCATTCAGGTTGCACAAGATGCGATCAATGGAGCCAGACATGCCGCCGTATTGGATTGTCTCTTTTTCTTAACGGCCAGTTCAACAAATCGCCCCGGAATAAATATTGGGGGAAATTTATTTTTCCAACGTTGGTAATTTAAATCACAAATAAGGTGTTACATTTTCATTTTAAAATGTAACACCTTATTTTTATGCCTCTATCTCTTTCAAAAAACTTTTCCCAACCTGCGGTGCCCCTACTTTAAAATTCTCTGCCACTGTAGCCCCCACATCAGCAAAACTACTTCTTTGCGGCAATGCATCACCACCGGACATCGCCGGGCTATATACCACCAAAGGCACATATTCTTTCGTATGATCCGTTCCATGATGAATTGGATCATTTCCATGATCCGCCGTCAAAATCAATAAATCATCCGCTGTTAACCTCTCCAACACCTCACCCAAGCGAACATCAAAAGCTTCCAGTGCTTGTCCATAGCCAATGGGGTCTCGCCTATGGCCATAAAGAGAATCAAAATCTACCAAATTCAAAAAACAAAGTCCTGTAAAGTCCTCTTGCATAATCCTCACCAGTTTATCCATGCCATCATCATTTGACTTGGTCGGATTGGAAGCTGTCACACCCTCACCGGAATAAATATCATTGATTTTTCCAATGGATATCACCGATAAGCCCGCATCATGCAGTTCATTCATTGTTGTGCGCCCAAAAGGTTTTAAAGCGTAATCATGGCGATTGGCCGTTCGTTTAAAATTGCCTACCGTTCCCACAAAAGGCCTTGCAATGATTCGACCAACCAAATAACGCGCATCCATGGTCAATGCACGGGCAATCTCACAACAACGATAAAGCTCCTCCAAAGGAACAACTTCCTCATGGGCCGCTATCTGCAAAACCGAATCCGCAGAAGTATACACAATCAAAGCACCCGTTTCTACTTGCTCCTGACCCATATTCACCAAAATCTCTGTACCCGAAGCAGGGATGTTGCCTATCACACGTCGCCCTGTTTGTTTCTCCAACTCATCTATTAACGCCTTAGGAAAACCATTCGGAAACACCTTAAAAGGTGTTTTCACTTGCACACCCATCAACTCCCAATGACCTGCCAAGGTATCTTTCCCCACCGAAAGAGAATCCATTTTGGTATAAAATCCCTTTGGTTTATCCACGCTTTGAATACCCGCAATATCTATGATATTTCCATATCCCAAACGCTCCATATTCGGCATGTACAAACCATGCATAGACTCTGCAATATGCACAATCGTATTTGCCCCTGCATCATCATAATCAGGTGACTTTGGTGTTTCGCCAATTCCCACAGAGTCCATTACAACTAAAAAAATCCGTTTAAACATAAGCCTATTCCTCCATATGCATCATTTACTTCCTTTTTCCAAGTCGAATCCGTTCCATTTCCACAGCAATCTCTTCACTTAAATAATGGAATAAATAATTCCGTTTCTCTCCTACTCCCTTGAAATGGTTTTTTCTAAGTTCTTTTGCAGCCTCTTCTATTTCTTTTCGCAAACCCTTTGCTGACAGACGCATTGCTCCCTGCCCCATAATAATCAACTGCTCCATCGCATCAGAAGTCGCAACTGTCACAATATGCGCTTTGGCTATCTCACGTACCGTTTTTTCGATATAAGCATCCGCTGTTTCCGCTTCCTTGGTATAAACCACATGAATATTGTGATAATCCAAATACTGCCCGGAATTACCTACAACCTTATAGGCATCAAACACAACAATCAAAATACAACCCACCATACCTTGGTAATTGCATAGAATATCCATCAATTTATGCCTTGCACTATCTATATTCAATTCGGCCAATTCTTTCAGATCGTCCCAACCAAAAATAATATTATAACCATCCACCAAAAGATATTCTTTTTGTTTTTTCTTCGGTTTACTCTTTCGTTTCACCCCATCCATTTCATCTGCCGAAATGGTAATTGCCCTTTGTGGCTTTTTGACAGGATCAGGGGTTTTTACATAAATGGCATCCAATTCCTCTTGGGTCAATTCATAAGAAAACGAACGACTACACCGAGCTGTCGGATTATCCAAGGTCCCAACCTGACTTTTTTCTGCCACAGCCCCCTTTTGATTGACTTCCAAATGCATATATTCTTCAACCAAATCCCAAGGCACCACAAACCCGGCTCCATGCGTACAAAAAACCGAAGAAGTAGGATTTTCCCTATCCTGCTCCGAATCATAAGCAATTTTTGCTATCACATCTTCTGCATTGTGACAAGGCGCATAACCACCCGACCGACAAAAAAGACGGCCAAGCCCACCTGTATAACTTAGCACCTCATTTTGATAACCATTCATCGTTGCCACAGGTGCAATACCCTTTAACTTCATACGATTTCCCTTTTGCTCAGGTGCTGAAAATTCTCCGCAAAATCGCTGTATATCCGCCATCCCACGACCAATATTTTCCGTCGGCACCTCCAATGTAAACGCATACATAGGCTCCAGTAAAACACTCTCTGCACGCTTTAGTCCTTGCCGCACCGCTCTATATGTTGCTTGTCGGAAATCACCACCCTCTGTATGCTTATTATGGGCACGACCATTCAACAAGGTAATCTTCATATCCGTAATCGGCGAACCGGTCAACACACCCAAATGCTCCCGCTCCACCAAATGGGTCAATACCAAGTTTTGCCAATTTGATGCCAAGTCATCTACATGGCAATCACACGCAAACACCAGACCGGCACCCGCTTTTAATGGCTCCAATAAAAGCTGAACTTCGGCGTAATGACGCAGTGGCTCAAAATGTCCGATACCCATCACGGGTTCTTTAATAGTTTCCCGATACAAAATCTGCCCCAAATCAAAAGCCACTTTTAAACCAAAACGCTCTTGCAGCCGAGCAGCTAAAATCTCTAGCTGAATCTCACCCATCAATTGAACCTGAATCTCGCCTGACGCCTCTTGCCATTTGATTTTAAGCAGAGGGTCTTCCTCTTCCAACTGTCGCAAATCCAAAAGTGCTTTGGCCGGATCCGATCCCTCCGGCAAAAGCAAGCGATAAGTCAAAACCGGCAAAAGGGAGGGGGAACACAACGTTGATTCAAATCCCATACCCATGCCCGGATAAGTTTTATTTAACCCTGTTACGGCACAAACCGTACCACCCTCTGCTTGCCCAACCGTCTCGTATTTCGTCCCGGAATACAAACGAATCTGATTGACTTTTTCTTGCTCTTTGGTCAATACATCTTTTACTTGCAAACGACCACCTGTTATTTTTAAATACGTAAGGCGATTGCCCTTTTCATCTCTTTCAATCTTAAATACACGAGCACCAAACTCTGTGCCATATACAGGGTTCTTTTCATACTTAACCAAACAATCCAAAAGTGCTCGAACCCCTTGCCCTTGTAGAGCCACCCCAAATAAACAAGGAAAAAGCTGCCGCCTAAAAATCGCCTCTTTCACCTGGTGCAAACTACAAGAACCTCCATCCAAATACTCTTCCATCAATGCATCACTGCAAACTGCCAAATGCTCTAACGCACTTTCCGGCGCTTTCTCCAAATCATATAATCGGGTAAAATCTACAACATTTCCCTCCAAATGGTCTTTGATATCTGCAATCATTTCTTCTTGATTCAAAACCGCCAAATCCATTTTATTCACAAAAATAAAAGTCGGTATCTGATAGGTTTCCAACAACCGCCAAAGGGTCATGGTATGACTTTGTACCAAATCAGAAGCACAAATCAGCAAAATAGCATAGTCCAAAACAGCTAAACTTCGCTCCATCTCTGCTGAAAAATCTATATGCCCGGGTGTATCCAACAAGGTAATCCGACAATCTCCCCATGTGAAAATAGCCTGCTTAGAGAAGATTGTAATTCCCCGGGCACGCTCCATTTCATTGTTGTCTAAAAAAGTATTCTGATGGTCTACCCGTCCTACTTGCCTTAACATACCACTTTCATGTAATACACTTTCTGAAAGGGTTGTCTTTCCGGCGTCTACATGGGCAAGTATACCGACTGTCAGTTGCCTATCCAAATCCACTGTACCTTTCATCCGCTTTCTTCATAAAAGCAGCCACATCCGGGCCATTTCTATACATCAAATAACAAGTCACCATAAGAGGGCATCGGCCAAATTTCTTTGTCCACCAGCATCTCCAATTTATCAACAGGCAAACGCAAAGCCTCCATACGAGGGCAAACCTCTTCATAATAATAGCGTGCCCGCTCCATACCCTCTGACATCTTACCGGCTGATTCTGTATACTCTGTCAAAGCTACCACTGCTTTTTTTGCCTCTTTTAACAAAGCACTCACTTCCTGCAATATCTCTTTTTGAACAGAAGCATCACCGGCAACACCCTCTACCACTAAAACAGTCTCTGCTAACATTTTTGTATACTGCATCACAGCGGGGATAATCTGTTTGCCTGCCACATCAATCATGGTACGCGCTTCAATATGTATCGTCTTAGAGTAGGTTTCGTATTGAATTTCTGCACGAGACTCCAATTCCGCACGGGTAAACACCTTAAAACGTTTAAACATTTCCACCGTCTGTTCTTCTGTCAAAGCAGGAATCGCATCCACCATAGACTTTAAATTGCTCAGACCCCGTCTTTTGGCCTCTTTTTCCCATTCCGCCGAATAACCATTGCCATTAAAAACAATCACCCGAACCTCATTGGCATATAACTTAATCAAGTCATGAAGTGCCAAACCAAAGTCCTCGGCATTTTCCAAAACATCACAAGCATCCGCAAAAGCCTCTGCTACAATACTATTTAATACAATATTGGGTGCCGCCACCGAATCCCTTGACCCCACCATACGAAATTCAAATTTATTGCCCGTAAAAGCAAAAGGTGACGTTCGATTTCTATCTGTTGCATCCTTTGCCAAATCCGGCAATGTACGAACGCCGGTCTTTAATTTACCGCCATCAATACTATGGGTGGCAAAACCTGTACTAATCAATTGATCCATCACATCTTCCAATTGTTCTCCAAGAAACACCGACAAAATAGCCGGCGGTGCCTCATCAACGCCCAAACGATGGTCATTGCCCGGATCTGCCGCTGACTCACGTAATAAATCAGCATGCTTATGAATCCCTTTTAAAATACACATCAACACCAATAAAAACTGGGTATTTTCATGGGGTGTTATACCGGGGTCCAACAAATTGATACCATCATCCGTCATCAAAGACCAATTGTTATGCTTTCCGGAACCATTTACACCGGCAAAAGGCTTTTCATGCAAAAGACATTTCAAACCATGCTTTGACGCAATACGGCGCAAAGTGTGCATCACAATCTGGTTGTGGTCCACGGCAATATTGGCCTTATCATAAATCGGAGCCAATTCATGTTGCGCCGGTGCCACTTCATTGTGCTGTGTCTTGGCTGTAACCCCGACTTTCCATAACTCTATATTTACATCACGCATAAAAGAAGCTACTCTTTGTCGAATCGCCCCATAATAATGGTCATCTAATTCTTGTCCCTTTGGGGGCATAGCACCAAACAAGGTTCGCCCCGTATATACCAAATCTTTACGCTCCATGAAATTTTCTGATTTCACCAAAAAATACTCTTGCTCTGCCCCAATCATCGGTGTCACCTTTCGTGAATGGGTATTACCAAACAAGCGAATCAGCCGCAAAGACTGCTCATTGATCGCTTGCATGGAACGTAACAACGGTGTCTTTTGATCAAGGGCTTGTCCATTGTAAGAACAAAACGCCGTCGGGATACAAAGGGTTGCCCCTGCTGCATCTTGGCGCACAAAAGCCGGCGAAGTACAATCCCACGCCGTATAACCTCTTGCTTCAAAGGTTGCCCGCAACCCGCCGGACGGAAAAGAAGAAGCATCCGGTTCACCTTTGGTTAATTCCTTGCCGGAAAAACGCATCAAGACCTTTCCTGACGACAGTGGAGCTGAAATAAAAGAATCATGCTTTTCTGCTGTCACACCCGTCAAAGGCAAAAACCAATGGGTATAATGTGTCGCACCCTTTTCAATTGCCCACTCTTTCATCTCGTGGGCAATCACATCCGCAGTTTCCAAATCCAACTCCCGGCCTTCTTCAATGCTTTGCTTCAACTTTTGATACACTTTACTCGGCAAACGCTTTTGCATTGTTTCATCATTAAAAACATTGGCCCCAAATATATCCGCAACATCAAAAGACTTTTCGTAAGTTTTTTCCCGCTCCATATATCTCCTCAATCAGATAACCTTTTTCATCCTATTTTAAAAAACTACGCTTTTCCTACAGAACCAAACAATTCCATCTTTTCTTTTACGGTATCTTGAATGGCTTGTGATCCCGGTGCTAACACTTTACGCGGATCAAAACCTTTGCCCTCTAAATCTTTACCTGCCTCAAAATACTTGCGGGTCGCAGCCGTAAAAGTCAATTGACACTCTGTATTTACATTTATTTTAGCCACACCTAAATCAATGGCTTTTTTAATTTGATCTTCCGGTATACCTGTACCACCATGCAATACCAAAGGCATATCACCCGTTTCTTTTTGAATAGCATCCAATGCTTCAAAACTCAAGCCTTCCCAGTTATCAGGATATTTCCCGTGAATATTTCCAATACCGGCAGCCAAAAAGTCAATGCCCAGATCCGCAACCAATTTACATTCTTTCGGATCCGCCACTTCGCCTTTGCCAATCACACCATCTTCTTCTCCGCCAATGGAACCAACCTCTGCTTCAATAGACATATTTTTTGCTTTTACTATTTTTACCAATTCTTTGGTTTTTTCTACGTTTTCCTCAATCGGGTAATGAGAACCATCAAACATAATCGAAGAAAAACCGGCTTCAATACAAGCCATACAACCATCATAAGAACCATGGTCTAAATGCAGTGCTACAGGAACCGTAATGCTCAAACCCTCCAGCATACCATTTACCATACCAACGATAGCTTTGTAACCACCCATATATTTCCCGGCACCCTCGGATACCCCTAAAATAACCGGTGAATTACATGCCTGTGCTGTCAATAAAACGGCTTTTGTCCACTCCAAGTTATTGATATTAAACTGTCCGACTGCATAATGTCCTGCTTTTGCTTTTTTTAACATCTCTGTAGCTGATACTAACATCTTTTTTCCTCCAAAATTCAACTTTTTTCTCACCACTTAACCGTGATGAACATCGGTTTCTACATGCCTTTTCATTATATCCTATCCGAAATAAAAACACAAATCTAAAAATATAACTACAGCGCATCCTCTTCAAAGGATACCTGATAATTGGAACCTTGCAATTTTTCATATGTACTTGGCCGAATCATAATCTCCAACAATTGTTTTTGATTCTCAATATACACATGTTCATGACTACCGCCATACTCCCCATCTAAAGTCCATTGAACCTCCTCCCGAAATGCAAAGCGAACCTTAGATGTTTGAAAAGAATACATAACCTCTTCATTGACTTGTTTCAGTAACAACGCACCAATCATATCATTTAGTTCTTTTGGGTTTTTTGGCCATTTGATCAAAAGCACCTCAAATAAACCATCATCAAATACCACATCTGTTCCAATGACCCCTTTGAAGCCTCCCACGGAATGGGAATTCGTTACCATGCCGAACACAAATTCATCCTCTATGACACCGTCGTCATAAGTCACTTTGATATTATAAGCAGGTACATTAAAAATCCTTTTTGCACCCTCCAACACATAAGCCAAATGACCCAGCATATTTTTTACACTTTGATCTGTTGCATAGGAAACATCCGTAAAAATACCAAAGGCAGCAACATAAACAAAAAACTCCCCATTAAAACGACCCACATCACAAGCAAAAGGAATACCCCTTACCGCTGTATCTGCCGCTTTCAAAATATTGCGCGATATATTTAAGCTTTTTGCAAAATCATTGGTGGTTCCCGCCGGAATATAACCAATCGGCACTTTGGTTTCCCGCTGTGCCATTGCATTTACCACCTCATCCAAAGTACCATCTCCCCCGCCACACACCAACAAATCAATTTGCTCCTGATACTCCAGTGCCTTTTTTAAAGCATCTTGATAACCTTGGGTCGGATAAGCAATCACTTCATAACCTGATTTCACAAAAAAATCTATAATATCCGCCAAACGTGGTTTTAACAGACCGGTACCTGCATTCAAATTATAAATAAAAAGTAATTTTTTCAAAAAATGCACCTCCTATAAAATGATAGCGTTACCCCATGTATATTGTAAAAAGGTTGTACAAACGTACAACCTTTCAAAATTTATTTTTATTTTATCTTTAAAGTGATACCAAAAACACCTTAATACCCTCTGCCGCTTTTTGTTCGTCTTCCCCCTCCGTCAGAACGGTAATATTTTCCCCCTCCAAAAGATTCAGACTCATCATACCCATAATACTCTTCGCATTGATTTTCCTATCATCTACCTGAATATAAACCTGGCTATTATACTGGCTGGCTTCCCTTACTAATAATGCAATGTGTCTCACATCAAGTACTTTTCCAAGATCAACTGTAATCGGTGTTGCAATCATTTTCATCCTCCTTGCTCATGGTGATGTAGAATCAAATTTTTGACGTGTTTGCTCCGCTATTTCACTTAATTTTCTAAGACGATGGTTCACACCTGACTTCCCCACCTGCGGCGTTAAATAATCCCCTAGCTCTTTTAATGTTGCATCCGGATAAGAAAGTCGCACTTGTGCAATCTCTTCCAAAGTCTCCGGTAACGTCTCCAAACCTACCGTCTCACGAAGATACATAATATCTTCGACCTGTCTCACCGCCGCCGAAACCGTTTTGTGAATATTAGCCGTCTCACAATTTACTTTGCGGTTCACCGTGTTGCGCATATCTTTTAAGATGCGAATATTCTCCAAATTCATCAAAGCCACATGGGCTTCCATGATATTTAAGCTATCCACAATCTGAGCACTCTCTTTTAAATAAACCACAAAACTTTTTTTGCGATTTATCATTTTTGCATCCATTCCAAAACTGCACATCATCTCTTTTATTTGATTTGCAATCGGCAGAGATGCACATACTATCTCAAAATGATATGCCTTGTCCGGGTCACTCATAGAACCCGCTGCCAAAAAGGAACCACGCAAGAAAGCACGGCGACAACATCTTTGTCTGACCACCAAAGGATTCACAAGACCATCTTCATACACATGGTGCGCCAATCCACGAATCAGCTTTGTTGCTCTTAATATTCGCAAAATCTCCTCTTGCCGATATACCACAACAAGGTAAGACAAGCTCCGCCTTCTATGATTTTTTTTAATACTAATTTCAGATACTATATTAAAGGTTTTTTTTATCAATGTAAAGACTTTTCTTGCAACCGGTAGGTTTTCCGTGACTATCTTTAAACCTATATGCCCATCACTACCATAAGAAATCGTGCCGCAAAAACCCAACAATGCTGCCAATTCCGCAATTTGGCAATGACGTGCACTGCTCCATTCTTTTGACAATTCTTCTTTTACATCAGCGGAAAATGAATTCACCAATACGCTTTACCTCCGGCTCTAAACGCACTTGATAGTCTTTTTCAATTTTTTCAATCACATGATCCATCAAAGAAACTACATCCGCAGCAGTTGCCTGACCCTTATTAATCACAAAACCGCAATGTTTTTCCGATACTTGCGCATCCCCTACTTGAAAACCGCGCAAACCGGAATCCGCAACCAGCTTGCCCACGAAATAGCCTTTTGGCCGCTTAAAAGTACTGCCGGCACTCGGAAACTCCAACGGTTGTTTGGTTGTGCGTTGCATTTTCAAATCTTCCATCAAATCCAAGATTGCTTCTTTATTGCCTTTTTTCAGTTGAATCGTCCCACCTAATATCACATAAGGCTTTCTTGCAAAGATACTGCTACGATACCCCAACTCCAATACTTCCGCAGATAAGGTTTTTATCTGTCCTGTATCATCCAGAATTTCCACGCTTTTTAATATATCTTTCATCTCGCCGCCATAAGCACCGGCATTCATCACAACAGCCCCACCAAAGGTTCCGGGAATACCCGAAGCAAACTCAAATCCTTGAAGCTCTTCTCTTAACGCTATATTTGCAACTTTCGACAATAAAGCACCGGCCCGGATATCCATGGACGTTCCCTTTGCTTTCACTTCACCGAAATGATTGAATATCTGAATAACCACCCCACGAAAGCCACCATCTCCAACCAAAAGATTGCTACCGTTTCCTATAATATAAAACGGCAATCCTTTTTTTCTGCAAAAAACAATCGTTTCTTTCAGAGCCGCCGCATCTACCGGTGTCACAAAATAATCTGCCGGACCTCCTATTTTATAGGTCGTATGCTTATACATCGGCTCATTTTTTAAAATATTGTTTGCACCTGCTATCGCAATCAATTTATTTTCCAAACACATCATTTCTCTCCTTGCCCAATCACCATAAATTATCATACACCACTACAAACATAAAGTAAAGCAATTGACTTTATCTTGCAAAAACACCCCAAATACGATATATTTAAGTATAGATTCAAACTGTTTTAGAGCGTGTGTTTTCATACAAAAAGGAGATATCAAAAATTTTGGACACAAGTGACCTGATATTAATTATCATACTGATTATTTTACTTTTTCTTTCTGCTTTTTTTGCTTCGGCAGAAACAGCACTTACCACAATTAGCAAGATTCGAATGCGAACCTTAGCCGATGGTGGTAATAAAAATGCCTGCCTTGTTTTACACACGATTGAGCATAAGTATTCCAAGTTGCTTAGTACGATATTAATCGCCAACAACATTGTCAACATATCTGCTCCGGCGATTGCCACCACCCTTGCCATGGGCTTTGGTAATTTCTGGGTGGGCATTGTAACCGGTCTTTTAACCGTCGTCCTGATTGTTTTTGGTGAATTGACCCCAAAAAACATCGCACGGATTAATGCAGAAAAAATCGCCCTCAGCTACATCAAATCATTGACCTTTTTTATGCTTATTTTAACACCGATTATCATCTTGGTAAATGGTTTGGTCAAAGCGACTATGCTTGTTCTGCGCATTGACACCTCAAAATCAAACAGCACCATAACCGAAGACGAATTACGCACCCTCGTTGATGTAAGCCATGAAGATGGTATCATTGAATCTGAAGAACACGAAATGATCAACAATGTGTTTGATTTAGGTGACGCTTATGTAAAAGATGTGATGGTTCCCCGTGTACATGTTTCGTTTGCTGATGTAAATAGCAATTATTGGGAATTAATCGAAATTTTCAAAAAAGACAAATACACTAGATTACCCGTCTACGAAGAAACCACAGACAATGTGATTGGTATCATCAACATGAAAGACCTACTGATTTTTGACGACCGTGACAATTTTAATATGCGCTCTATATTAAGAGAAGCCTTTTTCACCCATGAATACAAAAACATCTCTCAATTATTAGAAGAGATGCGCAAAGCCACCATCAGCATCGCCATTGTTTTAGATGAATATGGCGATACCGCCGGCTTGGTTACGTTAGAAGATATTCTGGAAGAAATTGTTGGTGATATTCGCGATGAATACGACGAACGGGAATTGGACATCTTTGATCAGATCAATGACTTAGAATATACCGTCGAGGGCTCTGTCAGCTTAGATGATTTAAATGAACATATCGGCACAAACTTATCTGCAAAAGAATATGATTCCTTAGGTGGTTATATTATCGAAAAGCTAGGACGCCATCCTGAAGTCGGCAATGAAGTGATCACCGAAAGCGGCATTCGCCTTGTGGTTGATGCCTTGGATAAAAATCGTGTTGCAAGGGTTCATGTTTTCTTGCTCACCAAAGAGGAAGAGCTAAACTATTTAAAAGAAATCGAAGAAGAAGATACAAAAAAGGAAGAGTAAATCGCTCTTCCTTTTTTGATTATTGTGTAAGTCCTTCGGATTCTAATACCGCCACAACCTGCTCCACATATTTTTCGCAAAGCGTATCCTTTTTTGCTTCAACCATAATACGAATCAAAGGTTCTGTACCGCTTTCCCGCACCAAAATACGTCCGCTATCTCCCAAGGCTTCCGCTACTTCAGCCACTTTTTTTTGTACCGCCGGATTTTCCTGTGCCATTTTTTTATCTTTGACTTTGATGTTTTTTAATAGCTGCGGATAAATAACCAATGCTTCACACAGTTTACCCAAAAGCTCTTTTCCCTCCAGCATAACCTCCATCATCATCAAAGATGTCAAAACCCCATCACCGGTGGTTGCGTGCTTGCTAAAAATAATATGACCTGACTGTTCACCACCCAGTGAATAATTATTTTTCACAATCTCCTCATTCACATATTTATCCCCTACTGCCGTTTTTTTATATTCGATGCCTATCGCATCAAAGGCCTTGTAAAGCCCTAAATTAGACATAATCGTGGTAACTACGGTATCATCTTTCAAATGTCCTTGTTGCTTCATATAATGGCCACAAACATAAAGAATTTTATCACCATCTACAATTTCACCCTTTTCATCAACAGCCATACAACGATCCGCATCACCATCAAAAGCAAAACCCACGTCTAATTGATTTTCCAAAACAAATTTTTGCAACGCATCCATATGAGTAGAACCAGCATTTTCATTGATATTAACACCATTCGGCTCTGCATTCATCACAAATGTTTTCGCACCCAACGCATTAAATACACTACGTGCAATATGGGAAGCACTACCATTTGCACAATCCAAACCAACCCGCATACTTTTAAAAGAACGGGTTGCTAAAGAAATCAAATAACCAACGTAACGATTCCGACCGGCTGAATAATCCACTGTACTGCCAATTTCACTTCCGGTTGCCAAGGGAATTTCCACGTGGTTTCCATCAATATAGGATTCTAATTCCGCTTCGATTGCCGCCGCCATCTTGTGTCCTTGGCTGTCAATCAGTTTAATCCCATTGTCATAAAAAGGATTGTGACTAGCAGAAATCATAATACCACAATCAAAATCTTCTGTCCGTACAATATAGGAAACACTTGGTGTAGGCGTAACATGCAAAAGATAAACATCCGCTCCTGATGCTGTCAATCCTGCTGACAACGCATCTTCAAACATGTAGCTACTACGCCTTGTATCTTTGCCAATCACAATACGTGCTCTTTTTTCTTTGCCAAAATACCAGCCAATGAAACGCCCTACTTTAAAAGCATGCTCTACCGTTAAATTCACATTGGCTTCACCGCGAAAGCCATCTGTTCCAAAATATTTTCCCATATCTATACCTCACAATATCCGTTTCTATAAAACACAAAAGGTCCATAGACCATTTTACTCCTATCTAAAAGCTGTTGCAAGAAAAACCTATCATTGCTATACTAAATAAGACCATTTTTATTTAAATATCATCCATTGGAGGTTCTCTTTTTATGATAAAACTTGTCGCCAGTGACTTAGATGGAACTCTACTCAAAGAACACACAAACGCTTTATCTGCAAATACCATTTCTTTGATTTGGCGTTTGCTTGAACACAATATTCACTTCGTCGTTGCCAGCGGAAGACAATTATTTAATGAATATCGCTTATTTGAAATGTTTGGTGACAAAATTTCCTACATTGCCGAAAACGGCTCTATTTGCATTCACAAAGGTAAAATTCTTTCACGCATACTGATTAACCCTGACTTAGCTTCCCGTATTATAAAAGAGATGAAACGCAGAGATGACTTTGAATTGATGATTTCCTTTGATCATGGCTGTTATGTCGAGGGCAAAAATCCTGATTTCATCAGATTAATGGAAAAGGGTCTATGCAATAAAGTCTATATCGTCGACGACCTTTCCAAAATCAAAGGAAATATCATGAAATTGGCAACCCTCTATTGCGGAGACAACAAAAAAGAAAAAGACAGCTATCATCAACATTTAAATCAACTCTTTCAAGATGAATTGGATATTGTTACTTCCGGTAGTTGGATTGACTTTATCACACCCGGCGGAAATAAAGGTGCTTCTTTAAAAAAATTAATTGAAGCCATGCACATCAAAACAGAAGAATGCATGGCCTTTGGAGACCAATGCAATGATATCGAGATGTTAAAACTAGTCGGAACAGATTATGCCATGTCCGCCGGTCATCCTGCCGTCATCTCCCTTGCCGGCAATATCGCCGACTCCGTTGATGAAGTATTAGAAGATTTACTCAACACCTATACACAAAAATAATGTATAAAAAAGTAGCACGATAGGATTTCAAGCGCATACCCTACCGTGCTGAAATTCTATGTTTCAATCGCAGAAATCATATCCACTCTTCGCTGATGACGGCCGCCGATTTCAAAGGTTGTATCCAACCATACCGCCACAATCATCTTTGCCAAATCTTCCCCCACAACTCTGCTACCCAGCGCTAAAATATTGCAATTATTGTGTTCCTTAGACATCTTAGCCGTATAAGGTTCGCTGCATACAGCTGCCCGGATTCCTTTTATCTTATTTGCCGCCAGAGAAATACCCAAACCTGTACCACAAATCAAAATGCCATAATCCACTTCACCTGCCATCACAGCCTCTCCTACAATCTTTCCATATTTTGGATAATCACAGCTTGCTGTATCGTTTGTACCATAGTCAACCACTCCATAACCTTTTTCCTCAATCAAAGGGATTAAGGCTGCTTTTAATACCAAACCCGAATGATCGTTTGCAATTCCAATTTTCATCTTTTCTTTTCTCCTTTGCAATCTAAAAAAAATTGTTATATGATAAGTCATAACAACTAAAATGTTCCATTTTCACTTTATGCAATCCAAACAGAAAGGAAACCCACATGAAAATAGAAACCTTTGTATTAAGCATCGCTATGACAAACTGCTACCTTGCTATCCACGAAAACACCAACGAATGTCTTTTGGTTGATTTGCCAGATCACGATCCAAAGCTCATTGACCATATCAAAAACAACCATTTAAAAGTAAAAGGGATTTTATTAACCCATGGTCATTTTGACCATATCATGGGAGTTAAGACATTTCTTGAAACCTTTCCGGTGCCCGTTTATGCCCATCTTGCTGAAAAAGACATATTAAGTGACCCGGCAAAAAATCTATCTCTTCATTATTCAAACCAAAGCTATTCTCTAAAACACATTACTTTCCTGGATGATCAGCAACGATTTCAACTTGCCGGCTTTGATATCACTGCCATCCCCATCCCCGGACATACACCCGGCGGGTGTTGCTATTATTTCGCCAAAGAACACATTCTTTTTAGCGGCGATACATTATTCCATCAATCTGTAGGACGCACTGATTTTCCCGGAGGTGATGCCAATCTTTTACGCACCTCCATACAAACAAAACTACTTACATTACCCGAAAACACAAAAGTTTTCCCTGGACATATGCAACCTACCACCATCAAAAACGAAACCAAGTCCAATCCATTTTTATAGGGTGATGCAAATCACCCTTTCTAATCGCTTAGTTTTACGGCACCTACAAAACCAACCACCGCCGCTAGAGCACCAATCATAATATGCCCTACCTCAATGGAAATATCAACCTGTATAAAAATCGTAATTAAAGTCGCCAGCAAAACACCCAATAAAGCAAAATAAACCTTGGCTTGGCATTTGGAAAGTAACAGCCGTATCAGGTTTGCAATCAACCCCAAACCTATGATGGTGCCGCACAACACCGGAATCAAAATCAATACATTGCGTGATACATCCTCCCATTGAAACAAAGCATAAATCGCATCTTGAATGGGCGCATAATAACCAAAAAAAAGCAATGCCGAAGTCGTGTTGATGCCCGGAATAATCAATGTTACAGCAATCACACCTCCCATGGCCAATAGCATCACATAATCCACCAACTCCAACTCACCCAAAGAAACGGTAGGACCCACACGCAATAAAAAGGTCAAATAAAGCACTGCTACAAAAGCAAGCACTAAAATCAGCAAATTAGAAATCTTTTTGATATCACCACCGGACTTTTTATGCATGATGGAAATACCACCAAACATAATACCACAAAAAAACAAAACGGTAACCAAAGGATAATTTGCCAAGGTAAAAGTCAGCAATTGATTCAATAAAAAATAACCCAAAACCACTCCAACAACCAGTGGAAATAAAATTGCGATATTTTTCTTAAATCCCTTAAAAATGTTGCTCAATGCCTCAACTACCTTTTCATAAGCACCAAGGGAAACCATCAAAACGCCGCCGCTTAATCCGGAAATCGTCGTTGCCACACCAATGAAAGCACCTGCCACCAGTAATTTAATCAACTCAATCATAATATTCTCATCTCTTTATGTTTCATAATCCTTACTTTTTGCATCTTTTCTATTATAACATAAGAAAGTGCCAAAACCCACTATAATATCGGATTTTGGCACCACCCTATTTCATGCACTTTCCCTCAGTCTGGTCTTCATTTTTACCAGAAAATAATAATACAAAATAACCGCTGCTACCACCATAATAACCCGAACCCATATGTATGGTGTAATGATAAAACTAATCGTCATCATCGTTGTAGCCATAATCAAAATTCGTATTTTTGTCTTCATATACATGGATTTTGTCTCTATATATGCCTGCAAATATTTCTGATAGATTTTTGTTCCTTTGAACCATTTATCCACTCGCCTGGAACCACGCAAAAAGAAGTACGAGGCAAGTATCAAAAATGGCGTAGTGGGCAGACCTGGCACAAACACACCTACGACCCCAAGCCCAAAAAAACCAAAGCCAATTCCCGTATTCATTATTTGATAAAGCTTTCTTGGCATTGCCTCACCTCACTACCCCGGAAATATTTATAAACTGCTTTCCTTAACCTATCGTAAATCAAAACGATCTGCCTGCATCACCTTATTCCAAGCAGCAACAAAGTCCGCGACAAATTTTTCTTTGGCATCATCACAAGCATAAACCTCAGCAAGCCCACGCAATTGTGAATTAGAACCAAAAATCAAATCCACTCTACTGGCTTTCCACTTTAGACTACCACTCTTGCGGCAAACACCCGCAAACACATTTTTATCATCGGTGGCTTTCCACTCTGTCGCCATATCCATCAAATTTATAAAAAAGTCATTGGTCAATGTTTCCGGCTTATTTGTAAACACACCCAGTTCTGAATCCTGATAGTTATTGCCCAAAACACGCAAACCACCGATTAAAACAGTCATTTCGGGTGCAGTTAAGGTCAACAATTGCGCCCGATCCACCAAAAGTTTTTCAGGAACGGTTGCGAAATCACGCTTCAAATAATTTCTAAAACCATCATAAACAGGCTCCAATACGTTAAAAGAAAGCGCATCTGTTTGTGCATCATCAGCATCCGTTCGCCCGGCTAAAAATGGAACCACCAAATCTACACCGGCTTTTTTCGCCGCCATCTCAATTCCGACATTTCCGCCCAAAACAACCAAATCAGCAATGGAAACTATCTTGCTTTCACAATCAAAGGCCTTTTTAATCGCTTCATATTTCGCCAAAACAATTTTTAATTTTTCAGGCTCATTGACTTCCCAACCAATCTGTGGTTCCAAGCGAATACGCCCACCATTGGCCCCACCACGTTTATCCGAACCTCTAAAAGAAGCTGCCGCTGCCCAAGCTGTTTTTACCAATTGTGATACAGATAATCCGGCAGAAGCAATCTTCTCTTTTAATACTGTCACATCTGCATCCGTAAGTACATAATCTGCCCTTGGAATAGGATCTTGCCAAATAAAATCTTCTTCCGGAACATCAGCACCAAAATAAAGTGATTTCGGTCCCATATCCCTGTGCGTTAACTTAAACCATGCTCTCGTAAAAGCTTTAGCAAATTCATCCGGGTTCGCCAAATAATTTTCACAAATTTTCTTGTAAATCGGATCATACTTCAAAGACAAATCTGCAGTAGTCATCATTGGTCTGCGCAGTTCCCCCACACCATGCGGCGGCACCACCATATCTTCTTTTGCTACATCCACCGCCAACCAAATATAAGCGCCTGCGGGGCTCTTAGTTAATTCCCAATCATATTTCAATAAGGTATGAAGATAACCCATATTCCACTCCGTTGGTTTCGCTTTCCAGGCTCCCTCGATACCACTACCAATCGAATCATTGCCGTGACCTGCACCATAGGTACTCTTCCAACCCAAACCTTGCTGCTCAATGGGAGCACCCTCCGGCTCGGGCCCCACATATTGATTGGGATCGGCCGCTCCATGGGCTTTACCAAAGGTATGCCCACCGGCAATCAATGCTACTGTTTCTTCATCATTCATCGCCATTCTTCCAAAAGTCTCTCTCACATCCTTTGCCGATTCCATTGGAAGCGGCTCACCATTTGGCCCTTCCGGATTTACATAAATCAATCCCATTTGAACGGCAGCCAAAGGACTATCCTGATCTAATTGCCGTTTTTCAACAGACTTATCATATCTGCTATCATCCAACCAAACCGTTTCATTGCCCCAATAAATATCTTCTTGTGGCTCCCACACATCCTCACGTCCGCCACCAAAACCACACAGTGGCAACCCCATAGACTCAATGGCAACATTTCCTGCCAAAATCATCAAATCCGCCCAAGATAACTTTCTGCCGTACTTCTGCTTGATTGGCCAAATCAATCTTCTCGCTTTATCTAAGTTTACATTGTCAGGCCAACTACCCAAAGGCGCAAACCTTTGTGTACCGTCTCTGGCACCGCCACGTCCATCACCTGTTCGATAAGTACCGGCACTGTGCCATGCCATACGAATGAAAAAAGGACCATAATGTCCATAATCCGCAGGCCACCAATCTTGAGAATTTGTCATCAATGCATATAAATCATCTTTCACCTCTTGTAAATCTAATGTCTTAAATGCTTCGATATAATCAAAATCACCACCCATAGGGTTACTCAGTGCAGAGTTTTGAGCCAGGACCTTTAGGTCTAACATATCTGGCCACCAATCTTTATTGGTCGTTCCTTTTGTAAAATCCGGGCGCTTTCCGCCACCCATACCGGTTACCGGACATTTTGATTCTGCCATCGTTTTTCCTCCATTCTCATTCTCGCAAGATCAAACGCTCCTAATTTACCAACAATTTACAGATTTCACGTATTTTTATTGTGCAATCTCTTTATTTTATTATAATTAAATATTCTTTTTGTGTCAACTCAATCATAAAGCAATTCCACTCCCTTTCTTTCACAAAAATATTACGGTTGCTTGTCCACGTTTCTTCAATCTGCCTGCCTCTGGCAAGCTTTTTAAATACTAGATTTCTCCAAAAAAAGAAATTTCCTCGTATTATATAAACAAAAAACCCGCAAAGAATGCCAAACACTCTTCTCGGGTTTTTATTTTCTCATGTATTGTGCAAAATCTAATCTAATATCTTCGCAACTTTACCGGAACCAACTGTACGCCCACCTTCACGAATCGCAAAGCCTAAGCCCTCTTCCATAGCGATTGGATGAATCAATTCGATGGTCATTTCCACGTTATCACCAGGCATGCACATCTCTGTACCGGCCGGTAATTCACAAACACCTGTTACATCAGTTGTTCTAAAGTAGAATTGTGGTCTATAGTTATTAAAGAATGGTGTATGACGACCACCTTCATCTTTTGTCAAAACGTAAACTTGAGCAGTAAACTTTGTATGACACTCAACAGAACCCGGCTTAATAATAACCTGGCCTCTTTCGATTTCCGTTCTGGCAATACCACGAAGAAGCGCACCGATATTATCACCTGCTTGTGCGTCCGGAAGAAGCTTACGGAACATCTCAATTCCGGTAACAACAGTTGATTGCTTTTCTGCTTGAATACCAATGATGTCAACATTGTCGTTTACGCGAAGTGTTCCACGCTCAACCCTACCTGTCGCAACTGTACCACGACCGGAAATAGAGAATACGTCCTCGATTGGCATCAAGAATGGCTTATCTGTTTCACGTTCCGGATTCGGAATCCATGTGTCAACTGCATCCATAAGTTCCATAATTTTGTCGCCCCACTCGCCGTTTGGATCTTCCAATGCACGTAAAGCGGAACCTTGGATAACCGGTGTATCATCACCCGGGAACTCATATTCATCAAGAAGTTCACGAATTTCCATTTCAACCAGTTCTAATAATTCTTCGTCATCTACCATATCACATTTATTCATAAATACAACGATATATGGAACACCTACTTGACGAGAAAGTAGGATATGCTCTTTTGTTTGAGCCATAACACCATCTGTTGCAGCCACAACAAGAATCGCACCGTCCATTTGAGCCGCACCTGTAATCATGTTTTTCACATAATCCGCATGTCCCGGGCAATCAACATGTGCATAGTGACGATTTTCTGTTTCATACTCTACGTGAGCGGTAGAAATTGTGATTCCACGCTCTCTTTCTTCCGGTGCTTTGTCAATTTTGTCAAAATCAACAGCGGCATTTCCGGATACTCTAACAGAAAGTGTTTTTGTGATAGCAGCTGTAAGTGTGGTCTTACCATGGTCAACATGACCAATCGTACCAATATTACAGTGTGGTTTTGTTCTTTCAAATGTAGCTTTTGCCATTTTGAATTTCCTCCTTAATCATTGCCTTTTTCTAAGGCATTGGTTTCATTAAAATTAACTTTCTCAAAAATTACTCGATTAACATTGATTATATTCCAAATCGCCACGTTTTTCAAGCATTTTTTACATTTAATCTTCCTTATGTGACAAAACTTTTTCTTGCACAGATTTTGGCACCGGTTCATAGTTTTCAAAGAACATCGAATAGTTTCCGCGTCCTTGTGTCCTAGAACGTAAATCAGTGGCATAACCAAACATCTCTGACAATGGTACATAACCTCTTACGATTTTACCGCCGCCTAAATCATCCATGCCCTCAATTCTACCACGGCGAGAGTTGATATCACCGATAACATCTCCCATGTACTCTTCCGGCATCGTTACTTCAACTTTCATGATAGGCTCTAATAAAACAAGACTTGTTTTTTTCATCGCATCTTTAAAAGCTAAAGAACCGGCAATTTGGAAAGCCATCTCATTTGAGTCAACATCATGGTAAGAACCGTCATATACGGTAGCGTGAACACCAACAACCTGGAATCCGCCCAATGGTCCTGATTTCAACGCTTCTTCAATCCCTTTTCCAACAGCCGGGATATATTCTTTTGGAATATTACCGCCAACCACTGTCGATTCAAACCTATACGTTTCCTCACCATTCACATCCATCGGCTCAAATTTGACCTTACAATGTCCGTATTGACCACGACCACCTGATTGTTTTGCATATTTGCTATCCGATTCAGCAGGTTTTGTGAATGATTCTTTATAAGCAACCTGTGGTGCACCTACATTGGCTTCTACTTTAAACTCACGTAAAAGTCTATCTACGATAATTTCCAAATGTAACTCACCCATACCGGCAATCAGAGTCTGCCCTGTTTCCGCATTGGTTGTTGCTCTAAATGTTGGATCCTCTTCTGCAAGCTTTGCCAAAGATTCACCTAATTTCCCTTGTGAAGCTTTTGTCTTTGGTTCAATAGCCAATTCAATAACCGGCTCCGGGAACTCCATAGACTCCAGGATAACAGGCTCTTGTTCATCACACAACGTATCACCCGTTGCAGTAAATTTCAGCCCAATCGCCGCAGCGATATCACCGGAATAAACCCGCTCCAATTCCTCTCTTTTGTTGGCGTGCATCTGTAAGATACGACCAACTCTTTCTTTTTTCCCTTTTGTTGAGTTCAATACATAAGAACCCGAATTGATTGTTCCGGAATAAACACGGAAATAAGCCAATTTCCCAACAAAGGGATCTGTCATGATCTTAAATGCCAACGCCGAGAACGATTCTTCATCTGAAGAATGTCGCTCGACCTCATTTCCCTCCAAATCTGTACCCACAATCGCAGGAATATCAATGGGGGATGGCATATATTCAACAACGGCATCCAAAAGCTTTTGTATACCACGGTTTCTGTAAGCAGAACCACAACACACAGGAATCGCCTTGCAATCACATGTACCACGGCGCAGTGCCGCTTTCATGTCATCCACAGAGGGTTCTTCCCCTTCTAAATACTGCATCATCAAATCATCATCTAAATCGCAAATTTTCTCGACCAATTCAGAACGATATAATTCTGCTTCATCTTTTAACTCTTCCGGAATGTCTTCTACAGTAATGTTTTCGCCTTTATCATCGTGATAAATATAAGCTTTCATTTCCATTAAGTCAACAAGTCCTTTGTAATCATCTTCTTTTCCAATTGGAATCTGAAGCATGATTGTATTTTTACCAAGTCTGGTTCTAACTTGTTCAACAGCATTGAAATAATCAGCACCTAAAATGTCCATTTTATTAATGAACGCCATCCTTGGTACATTATATGTATCGGCTTGCCGCCACACATTTTCTGATTGTGGCTCAACACCACTTTTTGCACAGAAAACACCTACGGCTCCATCCAAAACACGTAATGAACGTTCGACTTCTACTGTAAAGTCAACGTGTCCCGGTGTATCAATAATATTAATACGGTTTTCCAGAGCACCCTTTTTGGGCTTTGCAAATTCTTCCAAGGTCCAATGACATGTGGTAGCAGCCGAAGTAATCGTGATACCTCTTTCTTGTTCCTGCTCCATCCAATCCATGGTCGCAGTCCCTTCATGTGTATCACCAATCTTGTAATTCACACCGGTATAAAATAAAATACGCTCACTGGTTGTGGTTTTACCCGCATCAATATGAGCCATAATACCAATGTTTCTGGTTCTCTCTAATGGATAATCTCTTCCAGCCAAGATCTAACTCCTCCTGTAATCATTTACAACTAAAAACGATAATGCGCAAAAGCTTTGTTTGCCTCCGCCATCTTGTGCATATCTTCTTTTCTTTTCACGGATGCTCCGGTACTGTTTGCAGCATCCAACAACTCATTCGCCAGTCTTTCTTCCATTGTTTTCTCTCCTCTGTTACGAGAAAACATCGTCAACCAACGAAGTGCTAACGCTTGTCGCCTTTCCGCACGTACTTCGATTGGCACCTGATAAGTAGCCCCACCGATACGTCTCGCCTTTACTTCAAGCATAGGCATAATATTATTCATGGCTTCTTCGAATACTTCGATCGCCGGTTTGTCAGCTTTTGCTTCTACTCTTTCAAAAGCACCGTATACAATCTTTTGTGCAACACCTTTCTTACCATCCAACATAATGTTGTTGATCAGCTTAGTTACCACTTTGTTGTTGTACATCGGATCTGCTAACACATCTCTTTTTTGTGTATGTCCTTTACGTGGCACGGTTCTTCCCTCCTTAATTATAATAATTAATTCATCGGTACTCACATGTGTCTTTCTATGAAAACTTCTATCATGTGTTCGTGGCCGGATTATATGCTAATGTATATTTTCCGCAACCTACGAAATCATAAGTCATAGTTCTGTTTGTGAATATCTTTCTTACTTTTTTCCAAAATAAATCTGCTATGTGTAGTTTATGAGAAACCTCACCTACACATTCAGCCCAACCTACTTTGGTCTTTTTGCGCCGTACTTCGAACGAGCCTGACGCCTTTTTGCAACACCAGCTGTATCCAATGTTCCTCTGACAACGTGATATCTGGTACCGGGTAAATCTTTTACCCTACCACCACGAATCAAAACAACACTATGCTCTTGCAGGTTATGACCTTCGCCCGGGATATAGCTTGTTACTTCCATTCCGTTAGATAAACGTACTCTGGCAATCTTACGAAGCGCTGAGTTTGGTTTCTTTGGTGTAGCTGTTTTCACTGCGGTACAAACACCACGCTTTTGCGGCGCATGTATATCCGTTGAACGCTTCTTCAAAGAATTATAACTTTTTTGTAGCGCCGGAGAAGTAGACTTCTTTTCATGAGCCTTACGCCCCTTACGCACTAACTGGTTAAATGTTGGCATTTTTTTTCCTCCTTATGATATTTTTGGTTGCAGATAATCAATCACTATCTAAACGCACGCAAAAACACCACATTTTTGCATGCCTAAATATTTTATTACTATTCCACCGGAAAGTCAAGAGGTTTTAGCACTTTTCGTCCAATTCCTATTTTTTAAAAGAGCTACAAAATCTTTATCACCAGACTTTGTAACTCTTTTCATAAGCGGAGATGGAGAGATTTGAACTCTCGCGCCGCTATTAACGACCTACTCACTTTCCAGGCGAGCCCCTTCGGCCAACTTGGGTACATCTCCAAAACGCCTCCACCCTACTAAAAAATAGAGCGGAGGAAAATATAGCATAATTTCATTTATTTATCCAATCTGAGCCGCAACTTCCGCCGCAAAATCGCCCTCTTTCTTTTCAATGCCTTCGCCCGTTTCAAAACGAACAAACCGCTTCACAGAAAGTGCCGTACCATTTTCTTTGCCCACTTTCTCAACATACTGCGCCACTGTCAAGTCGCTATCTTGCACATAGGATTGATCCAGCAAACAAACTTCTTTCAATTCTTTATTCAAACGGCCAATAATCATTTTTTCAATAATATGATCCGGCTTTTCCGGATTTTCTTGTTTTGCTTGGGCATGCAAAATCTCTTTTTCATGATCCATGTACGCTTGTGACACTTCATCGCGAGAAACATACTTTGGATACATGGCAGCCACTTGCATCGCCACATTTCTCAAACAAGCTCTAATTTCATCATTTATCACATCTGTAGCCGCCTCAACCAAAACACCGATTCTACCACCGCCATGAATATAAGAAACCACCACACCATCTGTTGTGATTTTTTCAAATCTACGGATGTTTAAGTTCTCTCCAATCACTGCGATTTTTTCAATCAATACCTCTTTTACTGTCTTAGCCGCATCTGAATCCCAAGGTTCTGCTAAAAATGCATCCACATCCTTTGCCTCACTCTTCACTGCTTGTGTTGCCACACCGGCCACAAAATTTTGAAATTCTTCATTTTTTGCAACAAAATCTGTTTCAGAATTCACCTCTACGATAGCCGCTGTCTTATCTGCTACAACAACTGCCTGCACCATACCCTCTGCCGCAACACGCCCGGCTTTCTTTTCAGCTTTGGCTTGACCGTTTTTTCTCAAATATTCAATCGCAGCATCAATATTGCCATCCGTTTCATTTAAGGCTTTTTTGCAGTCCATCATACCTGCACCTGTGATTTCTCTTAATTCTTTTACCAAACTAGCTGTAATTGCCATGATAAATGTCCTCCATCTTCCCGCTCAATGCTACTTATGCTTCCACTTCTTCCAATTCCGCGTCTTCTAATTCCGCTTCTGTTTCCGCATAATCACCCATACCAGTCACACCTTGATTTGCTTCAATAACAGCATCCGCCATTCTGGAAACAATCAATTTCACTGCTCTGATTGCATCGTCATTGCCCGGGATTACATAATCCAGCTCTTCCGGATCACAGTTTGTATCACAAATACCAATCAAAGGAATCCCTAAAGTATGTGCCTCTTGGATACAAATTCTTTCTTTTTTGGGATCCACTATAAAAATCGCATCCGGAACACGTTTCATATCTTTGATGCCACCCAAATTTCTTTCCAGCTTTGCCCACTCTTTCTTCAAAGCAATCACTTCTTTTTTGGGCAATACTTCAAAGGTTCCGTCTTCTTCCATTTTCTCAATTTCTTTCAAACGACGCACACGGCTTTGAATGGTTTTAAAATTGGTCAACATACCACCCAACCATCTTTCATTGACATAGAACATATTGCAACGTTCTGCCTCAACCTTAATCGCATCTTGCGCTTGTTTTTTGGTTCCTACAAACAAGACTGTCCCACCATCAGCTACAATATCAGAAATCGCATTGTAAGCATCATCAACCATACCGACCGACTTTTGCAAATCAATGATATAGATACCGTTTCGCTCCGTGTAAATATAAGGAGCCATCTTGGGGTTCCATCTTCTTGTTTGATGTCCAAAATGAACACCTGCTTCTAAAAGTTGTTTCATCGAAATAACACTCATGTTTTTCCTCCATTTGGTTTTAAACTTCCCCAAACATTTGACTTCTAAACCGTCCTTTTAAACTTAATATAAGCTCAAAAGTCTTAGGCACCTTGCATAAGGACACTGTTTGGGTGCTTTTTTTGCAACATTAACATACTACCATATACCAATAGATGATGCAATATCTTTTTACTCGGAACGCTCTCCCAATATAATATTTACAATGGTCTCCTCATAACCTCCGTCACTTTGTGGCACTTGTACAGTCAAAGGTACTCTTTCGCCAACTGCAAAAAACTGCAATTCTCTTTGCAAAGCCTCCATAGAGGTCACGGAGCGGCCATCAATCGCTGTAATAATCGAACCTCTGGATAGGCCTGCTTCATCTGCACCACTACCCGGGTGCACTTCTGAAATAAACACACCTTGCGGCATATCATATCTTTCGGAACTATCCGGCGAAATGCTAGTGCCACTGATACCCAAAAAGCCTCGATTTTCATCGTCCACTCTAGGTCTGGTTGTTTGTGCCATCAAATTATCCAGAATATCTGCAACGTCACTAATGGGAATCGCATAACCCACACCCTCAATGGTAGCCCCTACCAACTTGGCCGAGTTAATACCAATCACTTCGCCAACCGCATTCATCAAAGGACCACCACTATTGCCCGGGTTAATCGCCGCATCTGTTTGAATCAGTTCCATATCCGCACTCATACCACCTGACAAATCAAATGACGGAGCTTGGCTCACACGATTCAATGCACTAATCACACCCGTTGTAACCGTTTGCCCATAACCCAAAGAATTGCCGATTGCAATCGCAGGTTCGCCCATACGCAATTGATTGGAATCCCCTATTGTTGCTACTGCTATTACCTCCAATGTTTCTGCCGAAATATGATCCATCGAAACCGCTACAATTGCCAAATCATAATCCGGGCTACTTCCTTTTACATCTGCATCTAAAATCGTACCATCATAAAATGTAATACTAATGGTATCACTACCACTAATCACATGATCATTGGTCACAATCAACAATTCATCCTCTTCCATGGCAATGATAAAACCACTGCCGGCACTTTCATTTTCCTGCGTATGAATATTACCAAACCAATCCTGCACCTGTTGGGCACTTAAATTTGTAACCGCAACCACAGAGGGCATCACCCGCTCTACCATATCCGACACATCAGAAGAAACCACACTCGCCGATTGTAGCAAAATAGGACCATCATTTTCGCTGGCCTCTGTAAATGGTAGAACCTCCGGTATTTCTTCCGGTTCCTCCACCACCTCTGGTCCCTCTACTGCAAAAGGATTCAGACCGGCTGTAATATTGCGCACATGGCCGCTTAACATATTTGTAAACGTAAAAGTCAAACTTGCCACAATACCAAAAACAAGTGCTAGAGAAATCACAAGTAAAAATTTCAAAGGTGTTTTATTTTTCTTAGGAGGTTTTTTCTTATCTGCATCAGACTGTATATGAGACGGACTTTCCGGTTGATAATAATTGTATTGATTTTCCATAAACATTCTCCATTTCTCTCTTTTAAAACGATACTTCTTAGATATCATATACCTTTTTTGTGACGAATTTGTGTTTATCCTCAAAAAAAGCAAAAAAATAATCCCTTTGCTTATTTCCGCCTAGGGACTATCTTTTAAACATTTATACTTTACTTTTTAAAGGTCAATAAAATCTAAATTAAAATCTTCTTTTCTATGTTCGCCTTCTTCATCATCGTCATACTCATCGTCGTACTCGTCATCATCCTCGTATTCGTCGCCATACTCGTCATCGTCGTATTCATCATCATCGTCGTCATATTCATCATCATCGTACGTATCATCATCCTCATATTCATCGTCATCATACCCACCACGATTGTCATAATGATCGTCATATACATCTTCCAATTCATTGTTGCGACGATTTAACTTTGCCGAAAGTACAATGATAATAATCAATAATAATAAAATCAAAGCAAACACAGCAATCAAAAAGACCATAATATGATCATTGATCAAAGCAACCACACGATCCGCCAATTCACCGCTGCTCTCCGCTTCTTCTTCCTCCTCAGCAACCTGAACCATAGTCACATCAAACCGCTGATAGGTTTTTTCGACTGAATCATAAAGATAAAAACCTTCATTGCCGCTGCTGCTCAAAGCATAAACCAAAAAGAAATCTGTTGCATCCGTATTTTGCCATGCGGGGAAAATCGTTCCATTCACATCTATTGTTGTTTGTTGAAAATGAGATGGCAAAGGAACACCCTGACCCTGATCTAAAATAATGATATAAAAGTCATCTGAAAAAGGAATGAACTCGGCAGCAGAAAAAGTCCCTGCTCCCTCATTGTACATCGCCAACACCGGATCATTGACACCAGTCACCAAATAAAAGAACACGTTTCCACTGGCATCTTGAGCCATGCCATTTTGCTCTTGTCCTTGCACACTTCTCACCACCCGTGAAAAACCGGCCGGTACCATCGCATCCGCAAAATTATTATGAATGGTATACATACCACCTTGCAATTCAACCTGAACACCATCACCAACGACTGCACCGCCGCCACCGCCATCTGCAGATACCGTGATGGTAGGACTGTTGAAAGTAGCAAACAAGGCTTCACCTGTATAATACCAGGTAATGTATTGAATCACTGTTAGTTGACTTGTTCCCTCAGCCAAACCACGGAACGTCACGCTATACTGCAAAGATGTAGCCGCACCATCACCGGAAGCAAACATCGTCACCGTGCCATCTTCCGCACTAGCCTCTGTTCCACTTACAAATTCAAGAAGTGCCGGATCATAAGTAAACACAATGGTAGCATCACCAATCGGTTCACCGGCTGTGCTAACTGTCGCATTTACTGTAAACTCCTGCCCCACACCTCCTGTGGCATCCTCAAAATGTATCGTACCATCAGCAGCGAAAACAGGAAGCGCCGCATTTAGTACCATCACCAGTGCTAAAACAAAAAATATACTTATTTTTTTCAATCTACGCATGCATTTGTCCTCATTCTTCCTGTACCATTATCATTTTTTTATTTATAAATCAAATCTATCACAAACCCCCATCCGAACCACTTCCATCCGTCATTGGTGGACCTGATTCAGGTGGATGTTCCGGCTGAACTTCTCCACCACCAATCTCACCATCACCATCGTTGCCCCAATTGCCCCCGTCCTCTTCAGGTGGTGGCATCCAAGGGTCATCCGAATTAAAATCCGAATTCCAACTATTGTCATCCTCAGGGGCAAAATCATTATAAATCGGCGGATCCACATATTGCCAACCTTCACTTTCATGGTCAATGGCAGAACCTTCCGTCGTTTCTGACAAATAAGCAATATCACTGCTAATCCCTTGTACCATAGAACTTGGCATGTGATTTACCGTACCAAACAAAAATTCATGCAACAAAGTCACGTTGCTCGCCAATGTAGTAGGAATCACCGAATCTCCGGCATCCAAAAACATCTGTGTTGTCAAATAGAACGGAAAACCGGTCGTTTCACCTATGTGATACTGGTTCACCTGTCTCGCATAAGCTACCATCTCAGGTAAGGTGAAATTTGTTTCAATCATACCAAACACTTCATTGACAATCTCAATAATCGTTTCCACATCCGCCTCATGGGCTTTATTTGCCATCTCACTAAAAACAGTACGTTGCCGTTCCGCCCTTTGAAAATCGCTATTTCCAACATTTCGAATACGGGCATAGGCCGTCGCTTGTGTACCGGTCAACATCTGCAAGCCCGGTGTAGTCACAGCCCAGGTATCAATACCGGTATTGCGGATAATGTCTGACGCAAAGCTATTGATATAATAAATTTCTTCCTGCTGTACATCAATGGGAACTCCACCCAAAGCATCTATCACACGAACCATACCTTCAAACTCCACCGTCACATAGTGCTGGATGTTCAAATCCAAATTACGGTTCAACATAGAAACCGCCCCTTGTGGCCCGCCGTAAGTATATGCCGCATTTGCTTTATTAAACGTGCCGTCATCAAATTGCATAATCGTATCACGAAAAACCGAAACCAACTTCACTTCCCGGGTTTCCCGATTCAAACTGGCAATCATAATCGTATCCGCACGTATGCCCAAATCAGGATCATCTTTACGTGTATCCAACCCAAACAAAGCAATATTCAAAAATCCGGTTTCATCAAATTGCAATTCACTGGATATATATAACTGATCTGCATCAAAAACATCTGTATCCGGTCGCACCGCTTGCACACGCCCAAACAAATTGCTTGCCAACACACCGATCGCCCCTGTAATAAAAGCAATCAACAAGGCCATCAACGTAATCCCAACCTTTTTTGCTGAACTCCATTTTTTCTTAGGATGATGCGAGCCCGATGAACCACCGCCTGCTCTCTCCTGACGAATAACACGACCGTTTCCGTTTTTGGGCTTCACCCCACGCACAACCCCATTTGATGCATGTCCATTGGCCGGTTTTCGAATCCGATTGGCCGCTATGCCATTTTGTGACTTTCTGACCTTTTGCGCACTCTGACCCCTTGTCTCAGACTTTCGAAACTTACGCTCCTTAGGTCTACCGCTTTTACTCATCCGGTCAAGCATCTTTTGGATTTCATCAGCAGGTATTTTTTCCGTTCTATTTTTAAGCTCTTTTTTCGGTACCTTTCTGATACGCTTCGGCATCCCTCCCTCTAAAATAGCTTTTGAAGGAATAATCAGATCCGGTCCATTTGTCAAGCCTTGCTCGTCTGCAAACATAAACTTTCCTTTCCTCGTTCATCTTAACTATCTCTAAAATAATACAATACTTTTTTTAAAACATCAAGTCATCTAATACAATTCCAGTACCCGACATTCATTGTACAACGCTTAATTAAGGACTTTGGCAGTCTTTTATATTTTTTTCCAAAACAGTATCCAAGGTACTTTGCACCGCTTCCAATCACCAAAGAAACAATCAACCAGGGCTTCCCAACTGCACATAAATATTTTGCAGTATCCACAACCAAACGAAACCCCTCTTTTTCCGAGGACACATCGGCAAAAATTTCCGGATGCTCCGCCTGAGAAACCGCCAAATCAAAATTGCGCCTAAATTGTTGACGGTAGCTGTAATTATGAGAATGTATCACCTTCGCTTCACTGGCATAAGCTACTTTATAACCGGAACGAATCAACTTTGCCGCCAAAATCATATCCTCATTAAAGATAGTTTCTCTTTCAAACCCACCCAATGCCACATAATCCTGTTTGCGATAAGCAGAACAAACATTTGAACAAAAATACGTTTTTATCCCCAATTCCTTTAAATCCAAAGAGGACTTTACACGGCTTTTCGCCGGATAATTAAATTTTCTGGTATAAGTTTCAATCATCTTACAATCTTTATCCGGCAGTTGTCTACCATAAGTGACTGCTACCTTTGTATCCGCAAAAGGACGAAGCAACTCAAAAATAAGCTTCTCATCAAAAGGCATCGCATCCTGTGTCAAAAAAACCATAACGTCCCCCTGAGAATGCCTTGCACCCATATGTCTGGTTCCGCCGTGGTCAAAATTTGACTTCAAAACTGAATAAATTTCAAGTTTCCCTTTCGCCAATGCCTGTATTTCTGATAATATCTCTGTAGAATCACCCGCTTCCGTATGCAAAATATATATTTTCTGAACGGGATAAGACTGAGCAAGCAACCTTTTAATCACAACAATCAAAGAACGGGATGGATGATAGGTCGGAATCAAAACATCAACCGTCATATTGTCTATTTTTTCAAATTCATGCATTTTTCCCGCCCTTAACTTTCTGCAACAATGCCTTTACATAGGGATATTCAATATAAATAAACATAAACGTCGTCAACCCAAAGAAAAACCATGTGGTTGGATTGCTAAACCATGTGCTAAAAAATGCCAGACCCAAGTAAATGGCCATCTGCCCATGCAAAAAATAAGCGATCGGGCTTTTATTATTGCGAATCCACCGCGTTATCACAGCCGAGGCCAAACCAATCACAAGCCCAACCAACACAATCCCAAACACGCCAAAATCATAATACGCATCATAAAAAACGGTTAATGTTGTCAACTCTATTCTCGTAAACCACAGATATTGATTCATCAACTGGGGAAATACAAATTTCATTCCCGTTAAAGCAATGACCGGAAATAACATACGAAGCCCGTAGGAATGCTCTGTTAAATAACGCACCATCAAATTAAAATTTTCAAAATTATTGGCGACGTATATATAGGGTTGGGTAATAAAAATCGGAATTTGTTCATTTCGCATCATAAAAATATAGTTTAAATACGCTACATCATGACGCCTTGCCATCGTTACCAAAACATAAACGGGGATAAGCACCAAAAAAAACAACAAAATCATCTTCCAGGTCAATTTATGATACAATGACAAATATAAAATAACACCAAGTCCCACCCCAAAAAGCAATTGAAAACGTGATACCAATACAATCGGTACAATCACTGCAACTGCATTAGAAAAAACAAGCCAAACAAATATCTTTTTGCTCCAATTTTTATTTAACTTTATAAAAATAACCGTCAGTGCTGGCACCAAAATACAACTAATCACAAAATAATGAACACCGGACAAAGAAAACGTGGAATAACCATGAGGCTTATAACTGAACAAAGGTACCCACCCACGCACAATCGCCGTAAAAGCAAACGTAAGAAGGGATATAATCGTAATAAAACGAATCATACGGAAAACCTTGCGTGCTTTTTCATCGTTTTTTTCCAATTCTAACTTTACAGCCTGCCCCTTTTTCCAAGTGAATATATCATATGCAAGAACAAAACATAAATACGCCAGAAAAAAACAAATCCATGTCAACACTTCCCATTGCCTTTGCAAATAACTCAAACGCAAACAGGCAATCCCAATACCACCCACCCAAGAAATTGTAAACAATCCCTTTAAGTTCACCAAACTTCCGCTTGCTTGATAACACAAAATATAAAGAAAAATAGCTTCCGCCATTAAAATAATGCCGGACAAGGTATAATAACCCGCAAAATTCAACCCCATAGAAACGAAAAAGGTAGGTAAAATTGTGATATATTGTAGCCTAATTCCAGTTATTTTCATCCTTAAATCCCTGTCATAAAAGAAATATCATTGCTGATTTGCTGCGCACGGTCCGTCACTTGATAGGTTTCATCCCCAAATAAAAAACCATGCAATTGCCTCACATTATTACTCATGTCCACCGGAACCACAAAGGAACCATAGAAACCGGGAATCGCATCCATCGTTGTTACATCAAAAGGAAAGCCGCGCATCTCTCCCATATTCAAACGTACTAGATTCAATACTTGCAAAAGTACTTCTTCCGTTGTCAAATTGGTAGACATCTGGGGAATCACCTCATCCCTTACACGTAGCAATTGTACCGGATTGGCTCTTGTCATCCGATGCACCACCTGATCCAACACCTCCCTTTGACGCTCCGTACGCCTAAAGTCATCTCCTTCCGTAAAACGAATGCGCGAAAAGGAAACCGCTTGAACACCATCTAACCTATGAATCCCCGGCTGATTTTCATCAATCCACTCCGGCATAGGAACACCTACATGTGCAGCCGTATCCGCCGAATATAGGTTCATCCAATAAATCTCTTCCTGGGTCATTTCAATGTCCACACCACCCAAAACATCAATAATCGCTGATAAGGAATTAAAATTAACCGTAATGTATGTTTCAATATCCAAATCCAGATTGCGATTTAACATTGCAATCGCCTGCTGGGGCCCTCCCCACGCATATGCTGCATTTGCCTTATCATAAGTGCCGTTTTGCTGTAGCATCAACGTATCACGAAAAACAGAAACAATCCGCATCTCACCGGTTCGGTTATTTAAGCTCGCAATCATAATCGTATCACTTCTTGCGCCCTCTTCCGGTTCATCCGCCCGGGTATCCAAACCAAACAATGCAATATTGGTAAAATTTCCGGATAATTCCACCTGCTCCAATGCGTTTTTATCAATATACTCTCGTGGAATCAAATCAATTTGAAAAATGAGAAAAGCCGTCAAAATCACAAGCCCTAATAATATAAATTGGAAAAAAAGCAGCACTTTTCTAAGTCGCCGCTTTTTTAAATTTTTAATATGCATTTTTATTCACAAACCCCCTAAAAAAAGTCAAAAAGATAATTTTAAAATCAAAACCAAGTGTCCAATGTTCTATATAATATAAATCACAATCAATCCGCTCATAAATGGAAGTATCCCCTCTAAGCCCATTTACTTGTGCAAAACCGGTCAAACCGGGACGCACTTGATGCTTCACGTTGTAACGCGGAATTTCCTCCATGAATTTCTCCACAAACTGCGGACGTTCCGGACGTGGCCCCACCATACTCATATCTCCTTTAAATACATTAAACAATTGTGGCAATTCATCAATGCTCATTTGACGAATAAATTTACCTATTTTTGTCACCCTAGGATCATTTTTTGTTGTCCACTCTTTTTTTTCATCTGTGTCTTCCTGCACCACCATAGAACGAAACTTATACATCGCAAAATTTCTATTCGCATATCCCACCCTGACTTGTTTATATATCAGAGGACCGGGCGAAGTCAGCTTAATCAAAATCGCACAAATAAACATCATCGGCGAAAAAAGAAGCAATGCTACCGTCGCCCCAAACAAATCCACCACGCGTTTCATGAATTTATTGAAACCATTACTCAGTGGAACATGGCGTATATTAATCACCGGCAAACCTTGCAGGTCTTCTGTATATGGACGGGTCGGTATAATATTGTTATAGTCCGGAATAAACTTTGTATGAACACCGGACTTCTCACACAAACCGACAATATATTCCAATTTATGATATTCATTCAGCCCCATTGCAATGGCAATCTCATCCACCCGATTCTGTGGCAAAATAATCAACAAATTATCAATGCTACCAATCACCTTGATTCCTCTATACATAAACCCTCTTGGTTGATGATCATCCAAAATCCCCCGAATGGAATACCCCCATTCCGGATTGTTTAAGATCCTATCTATGTACTGTTCTGTTGCCCGGCTATAACCCACCAAAATAATATGCTTTTGATTATAACCTCTTTTTCGGATACTACGCAAAGCAAAACGAATGATATTGCGAACAAGTATCTCCATAAATATATTCAAGCAAAAAAAGATAAATAACATAATACGTGAAATATCCCCTTGTGCCGTCACATAAAGATACAAGCTCAAAGCCATCATCCCAATCACATTGGCCTGAATAATACGCCAAGCAACCAAACGGCGTCCTTGAATACGCTTCGGTGTATATAGCTGAAATATATAGTACAAAATCAAATAACCGGGCACAATATAAATCAGCAAACGCATGTAATAGTCTAATGACAAGTACCAATCATCTATCGGTACAAGCCCACTACGAAAACGAACAAACCACGCTAAGGCGTAGGTGCCTAAAAGAATAAGTACATCTAAAACCACCTGTATTCTATTAAATAATTTTTGATTTTCTTCAATCATTACATTACAACCCTTTTTATCCTATCTTCCAATCAGCTAGACAATTAGAATCGTACGTGATAGTATCATTATCAGCAGAACAAAGTGGCAAGCCCACTCTGCACATTTTAACAAATCACACACAAAATAGCAAATAATTTGAGAGGACAACACTACCATGCAAGTCACAATTATCATTCCAAATTACAACGGAAAACACTTTCTGACACCCTGTCTGCAATCCCTTAAAAAGCAAACCTGTCAGGATTTTAAAACAATTATAGTAGACAATGCCTCAACAGATGGTAGCCTCCTTTTTTTACAACAAGCTTATCCCACTGTATCCGTCATTGCACTCCGTGAAAACTACGGATTTAGCCGAGCCGTAAACGAGGGAATCAAACAAAGTACAACACCTTATGTCATCTTATTAAACAATGATACCACAACAGACCCAAACTTTGTTGCCGAGATGGTACAAGCCATCCAAAAATCACCTCGTATTTTTTCTACCAGCAGTAAGATGCTCCAAATGCACAATCCTTTGAAAATCGACAGTGCAGGAGACCTATATACCTTGATTGGCTGGGGTGTCAATCGCGGCACCGGACGTTTCGCCACCCATTATAAAAAAAATGAGCCAATTTTCTCCGCCTGCGCCGGTGCGGCAATCTATCGGCGAAATGCCTTTTCAAAAATAGGCTATTTTGACGAAACACACTTTGCCTATCTAGAAGACATTGACATCGGTTATCGTGCTAAAATTTATGGTTATTATAACACCTATGCCACAAAAGCCATCGTTTATCACGTTGGGAGTGGTACCAGTGGTTCCAAATACAACACATTCAAAGTAAAACTCTCCGCACGGAACAGCATTTGGCTTAACTACAAAAACATGCCCCTGCCGCAACTATTGATCAATTTCTTGCCTCTACTGCTTGGATATTTGGTGAAAACCGCCTTTTTTTTCCAAATCGGTTTTGGCAAGGACTATATTGCCGGCTTAAAAGAGGGGCTTCAAACCTTAAAACACTGCAACAAAGTACCTTTTAAAACAAAACATCTGCCAAACTATATCGGCATAGAAATAGAACTCATCAAAAATACTTTTTTATATGTTTCTGATTGGGTGCAACGAAAAATCACTCAAAACGAAACATAAATCCGGGTATTTCTCCGGCATGACCCGTTTCCAATGTTTCACCGGTCACGGTTATACGAATACTATCGCTGCCAAAGGCAGACAAAAAGCTATTTACCACACTGCCTAAAGCATAGTATTCTCCGGAAGAACCACGGCTGTTTAAGTAATTTTCGAAATCAGCGGACAAATCCAATTCTAAAGCAGTTTGCCCATTATATTCCACTTCCGCAAAATCCAACACATACAAACCCTCCGGCAAAGCTCCATGGGCAATCAAAGTATCTATTATATTTTCTGCCGTCAAATCCTCCAACTCTACATATACTTCATCAAAACCACTTACATCCGAATTTGGGATAAAAATAATCGTACCAATACCTGCCCACCCTGCTCCGGCATCTACCTCATGAGCCTGATTGTCCGATGCACAACAATCACCAACCGCATCTCGGACATCCGTTGAAACATCGGTCGTACCATCCTCTTCTTCCAACACTTCCGCTCCCTCTGTTACACGATTATTTTCCTCCGCACCGATTTCTTGCTGCACTTCATCCGCAACTTGCACATCAGAAGCCGCCTCATTTACCCTACCACAAGCAGTAAAAACAAAAGCAAGAACCAATACCAACAACATGATACCTATTTTTTTCTTATGCATAACCATCCTCCTGCTCCTGAATCGTACGCAAATATCTGCCCAATGCATCCTGCCAAGTCGGCAATGGTTGAAAACCCTGTTCTACCAACTTACACTTATCCAAACGACTGTTATGGGGACGCTTTGCTTTCACCGGAAATTTATCGCTGGTCACCGGATTTACTTGCATATCAATCTGCGCCTGCCTGAATATCTCTTTGGCAAATTCATACCAAGTACACAAACCCTCGTTTGTCGCATGATACTTACCATATTTATCCGTTTCAATCATCTCAGCCAACAACACAGCTAAATCCGCCGTGTAAGTCGGGGATCCGATTTGATCATCTACCACACTTATCACATCCCTATCTCGAGATAACTTTAACATCGTCTTGACAAAGTTATTGCCATTAACTCCAAAAACCCAAGCGATACGTACAATAAAATATTTACTCAAATACTTTTCAATCGCCAATTCTCCCTGATACTTGCTTTTCCCATATACATTCAAAGGTTGGCGCACATCCTCCGGCTTCCAGGGAGACTCACCCTCACCAGGAAATACATAATCCGTGCTGATATACATCATCTTTATATCCAATTCTTTGCAAACCTTAGCAATACTTTCCGTACCCACAGCATTAACAGCCATACACAACGCCGGGTTGTCTTCAGCCGCATCCACAGCCGTATAGGCAGCACAATGAATCACTGCATCCGGTTTAACCTTTGTAATAAAATCACGAACCACGTCAGCCTTTGTAATATCCATCTCTTCTACATCAACACCAATGACCACATGGGCATTTTCTTTTAACACATGAACCACGTCAAAACCAAGCTGACCTTTTACACCTGTTACCAAAATTTTCATCTTAATTTACTCTCCCAAATCTACTTTAATCCTCATAACCCCGGGGGTTTTTAGATTGCCAGCGCCAAGTGTCTTCACACATCTGTGCCAATCCCAACCGGGCCGTCCAACCCAATTCGGCTTTTGCTTTTGTGGGATCCGCATAACAAGTAGCGATATCACCCGGTCTACGTGGCTTTATCTCATATTGAATCGGTTTACCGCAAGCTTTTTCAAAGGCTTGGATCACCTCCAACACAGAATATCCCTTGCCGGTACCAAGATTATAAATCAAAGTACCTCGTCTCTCTGCAAACTTCTCTACCGCTTTTACATGGCCAACGGCCAAATCAACCACATGGATATAATCCCGAACCCCTGTGCCATCCACCGTATCATAATCATCACCAAACACACCCAAACACGCCAGCTTGCCCACTGCAACTTGAGAAATATAAGGCACCAGATTGTTTGGAATGCCTTTGGGATCCTCACCAATATTACCACTTTTGTGCGCACCGATGGGATTGAAATAACGTAGCAAAATCACATTCCACGCTGGGTCTGCTTTTTGTATATCAATCAATATCTGCTCCAACATAGACTTTGTCTGACCATAGGGATTGGTAATCTCTCCTTTAGGGCAATCCTCGGTAATCGGCACAAAAGCCGGTGTACCATACACAGTGGCCGAAGAACTAAACACAATGTCTTTTACACCAAAATCCCGCATCACTTCACAAAGAATCAAAGTACCTACAATATTGTTATGATAATATGCCAAGGGCTTCACTACAGACTCACCTACTGCCTTCAAACCGGCAAAATGAATCACGGAACTAATCTTTTCTTTTTCAAATATATTTGTAATTGCCCCTTTATCCAGCAAATCATTTTCATAAAAAGTCAAGCTTTTACCTGTAATCTCTTCCACTCGCTTTAAAGCGCTTTTGCTGGCATTACTTAGATTGTCCACCACGACTACTTCAAAACCACGCTGCAACAATTCAACACAGGTATGGCTGCCGATATAACCGGCTCCTCCGGTAACTAAAATCGCCATAATCTCTCTCTCCCTTTCAAAATAAATCTCTTTACAGTATAACACAAGCGGATTCAATTATAAATCGAATCCGCTCATTTTCGCGAAAGTAGCACTTCAATCAAACAACCACTTATACTCGCCATTATCCTCTATGCCATAAGAATCCGCAAAAGAAACTTTCCAAATATCTTTTGAGCGACCACTTACGTCCACCTTATTTTTAATCAATTGTTGCCAAAATCCACTACGGGAAATATCACCTTGAAGAATAACACCAACCGGGATACCATCACGCAAAATAACTTTCTGATAGCGTTTTCTATCTTCCCTGCTCTCTTCCACATCCCCCTCTTTTCCGTTCAATCTCCCAACAGACAAAGATGGAATACCAAAGAAATGTATGGTATTTTTTAGGGAAAATGTATCTGTGTATTCATTTGGCATACCAAGCATATTTTGCGCCGCTACTTCCCCTTGCTCTACCGCATTGGGCCAACTCTCCGAAAGACCCGTTACATCCCCGGCAGCATAAACATTCGCTATGTTGGTAGCCAAATAATTGTCTACCACAACACCTCTTTCGCAAACAATACCACTATCCGCCAGCCATCCAATCGATGGACGAACGCCCGAAGCAACAACCAAAAGATCACAATTCAACTGACTACCATCCCCTAACGTAATGGCTGACACCTGACCCGAAGCATCACTTAAAACACCTTCGACCTTACAACCTAATTTGAACATACAACCCGCTTCTTCAAATTTCATCTGATACGTAAGGGCCGCAGATGCATCTAAATTGCTAGACAAAATCGTATCCGCCATCTCCACAACCGTGGGCTTCTTACCCATTTCTAACAATCCGTACGCAACATCCAAACCAACCAAACCGGCTCCGATTACAACTACATGTTTTGCCTTACTCCCTTGACTTTTAATGGCTCTTGCATCAACCAAATCACGCAAACCAAACACATTTTTTGCACCTTTTAAGCCCGGAATCGGTGGGAAAAAACTTTCTGCGCCGGTGGCAATCAAAAGCTTATCATAAGACTCCACACCATCTGCAAAACACACTTGATGATTGCTTGTATCTATCTTTGTAACCGTCCGGTCGGAACAAAAACGAATTCGGTTGCTTTCAAAGAAATCCTCCTCTACAAAAGAAATCCCTTTTTCATCACGCTCTCCACCAATATATTTATGCAACATACAACGTGAATAAGCCAAACGGTCCGTCGCAATCATCACAATTTCATCCACCGCACTCTGCTTGCGAAGGGTCCTTGCCGCAGAAATACCGGCGGCACCTGCTCCGATAATCACATGTTTCATCTTATTTCACCTCCTTGGCCGTAATGGCCTTTGTTGGACATAATTTTACACAACTGGGCTCTGAACCATGCTCTGCACAGAAATCACACTTCACCACATAAGTATTAGTCATACGATCCGGCTTTAACACACCAAAAGGACAGCTCATCACACACATGAAACACGTTGCACATTTATCTCTATCATAAATCACATGGCCGGTTTTTGGATCTTTTATCATGGCACCACTCATGCAAGCTGTCGCACAGGCCGGCTTGTCGCAATGGCGGCAAAACAAAGGCTTATATTTTTTCTCTCCGTTTAACAAAATAGTATTGCGGCTTTCAAACTGAGGATCCGCAAAAGCCAACGTCGCATCACTTGACTTATGTGCCTTAATACAAGCCATGGAACAATTCTTGCAACCTTTACATTTATCTGCATCAATTATAATTCTTCTCATATGGATACCCCCTTATGCCAAATTCAAATCACGGCGTTTTTGGAGGATAATATCTTCCAATAACACAGCGGATTCTTCCGCATCACCATTGATTAATACATGGCCACCTGTCAGGGTTTTCATATCTTCACATAATACTTGTACCGCAATCGGGCTTCCGGTTACAAAAGGAGGTAACCCTAAGTGCAATGGCAAGCCCAAAGCAAGGCCAAAAGCGCCATCCGCTAACGCTTGCTCTTCCAACCACTGCGGTGCAGACAGCACCAAAGGAAGTTGTGGAATGTCAACCCCAAGAGCCTCCGCAATTTCCATGGCCACAATTTCAAGCCGTCCAATGGCCAAACATGGACCAAAATTCAATACCGGCGGAATCCCCAACTGTTGGCAAACCGCTTTTAACTTCGGACCGGCCAACTCCGCTGCTTCCGGTGACATCAAACCACAATTTTCCAAACCACCTGACGAACATCCCGCTGATAACACTAAAATATCTTTTGCAATCAATGCTTTGGTCATCTCAACGGTCAATACATCATGACCACCGGCAGTCAAATTGGAACATCCCACTACCGCCGCCAGACCTTTGATGCTACCATCCGCAATCAAAGCAATCAGAGGTTGCCAAGTATCACCTAAAAAAGCTTTCAAAGAGACTTCGCTAATCCCTGTCAAAGTCGTGTCATTTCCATGATCAGGCAATACACGCAAAGGCACAATACCACGACGTATTTTATAAGCAGCAACTACTTCATCTAAAATATTTTCCGAAGTTGCCTTACGTACATCAAAACTAAAATCAATCAAAGTCGCATTGGCTTTTTTTGCCACTGCATCAATACAAACTTGTTTAATCTGCAACGCTTCGCAAATAGGCTCTATGCCCGGCAAAGTACAATTGAAATCCGTAATAACCGCATCAATGGCTCCGGTAGATAAAATAATCTCACTGGTAAAATTGTTTCCGCCATGACCATCAAAAACGTTTGTATAATGAGAACCACGCAATTGTAAGTCTTGGCCCACACAAGTACATCCTACTAATTTAAAACCTTTTGCCCCAACAGCCCGAGCTTTTTGAATCACATCTTCATCACCCAATCTATCTTGTAAATAAGCAATCATCGAATGCTGATGACCTGTAATCATAATATTGATGTATTCCGGATTAATCACACGCAAACCAACAGGTGCCTGGCGAATTTCCGGCTCACCTAACATCACATCATTGAGTAAATTTGTCAATGTCAAACCATACAAACCTGTAGAAATCCCCAGACGCAAGCAATGAAGCAACATGTCCACAGGGTCAGAATTTAGATTGGTCGAACTCTTCACCGTACCGGAAAACACTTCTGATTTCGCACCCCCCGGCAAAATTCCCAGTTCCTCCCAACGCTTGTACCTTGGGGGATAAGCCAACTTTTTGGTCAGATCCATCTTTTCAAAGTCAGGCTTATATAAATCAATCAAAACGGCATCCGCTACTTTTATCGCCTTGCTATACACATCACCGCCGGAAATGCCAAACATATCACAAAGACGTTCCAATGCCTTTGTACCTTTCAAAGTATCCTTTGCAAGAGCGGCATTTTTTAAATTTCTCGCAGTATTTTCAACAATATGGATATAACATCCGGATCCGGCAGAAACTGCACGCAAGAAATTTCGTGTCACCATAGTATCTGCATTGGCTCCACAGATGCCTTTTGGAGAATCCGGGGTAATCCGACATGGACCATTGGCACAAAGACGACAGCAAACACCCTCTAAACCAAACTCACACTTTACCTCTTGAGACTCTACACGATGAAAAGAAGTCTCCATGGGCAGATCTGAAATAAACTGCTCCAATACCTTGTCCGCACTTTTACAAGTACTGCAACTAAAACGTTGTGTCATAACAAATACTCCTCTGCTTCATAAACTCACTTTACCCATAGTTACAAAAATCAAGAGGCTTCCATAATTTCAGTTATTTTTTTTGCTTTTAACTCCTTAACCAACACCTGCTGAACACGGTCAAGCTCCTTATGAACTTTACATGGATGCTCTCCATCCCGAAAGGAACAAAAATCATCATCATACAAACAACCGGCAATAAACAAGTTTTCATCAATGGATATCACTACATCATACAAAGAGAATGTATCTAAGGATTTGATCAATTGATACCCGCCATCACGCCCACGCATACTCTGAACAAAACCGGCCTTTTCCAGTTTCTTCAAAATTTTATAAGCATACTGATCCGGCACCTTTTCCTCCATACAAATGGTCTTCACCATTTTCTTCTCACCATTCGATAAAGCACGAATAATACGAACGCCATAGTCACATTCTCTTGTTAACAACATAACAATCACCTCTTTCTACTTAATAACTTATAATATTTGACTAAAATTATCAAGTATTATTTTATTACATAATGATTAAATTTTTTGTAAGATTTTTACAAGATACCTCTCAATCCCTTGATAGAAACGGTCTTTCGCTCTCATTATATGAATATTATATTAACAAAAAACACAACATTTGTCATGTATCAAATTATGATTTGTTGATATCAGAATTAAATAGAGAGGGCATTTAAGCCCTCCCTATTTAATAAGCATATTAACTAACCATCGATTTACCAAATCTCCTCTTCAGCAAACACTATAAAGCAACCATTTCATAAAATTCATCCGTGTCACCTTGTATCAAGACTTCAACATTTTCTGTAAACTTTGAGCAGATAACTTTGTATAGTCGCTCACAATTTTACGTAACTCCGTCATCACTTCCCGATTCGGAATTCTAACCGTAAATAACTCATACTCAAAATCCGCATTAATAATCGTTAGATATCCGGCGTTTACCAGCAAACCCCACAACGTTTCCGTCTTTGGCAACTCCACAAAAGAAGCTTCTAAATTAGCAGCAATCTCTGTCTGACCATTCACAATTAACTCTTCAAACCCTTTATGAAAATCATAATCTGCCGATAAAAGCGACTCTGTGATAAGAGCATTCGTTGAAGTATTTACCCAATAAGGTTTCAACTCTTCCTCACTTACATAATTTAAAATAGACCACGGATTGTAAATTTCCGTTCCGGAAAATGAATAACCATCATAAAAACCCCTCACAGCATCATTTAATTCAACCCCATAATAATCTAGCAGTTTTTCGGTTTCCTTTCCGGTTAATCCGAAATAATCAGAGTAGCGCTTACTTAATACATTGTACACAACAAGATTGTTTAACCTTGAAAAAATACTTTCCTTTGCTACACGTTGAATACCCGTAAGCAATGCTTGACCCAAATGGGAATTACCTTTTAATAATACTGTTAGAAATGTTGAATAAAAATCTGAAAATTCCTCTCTAAACCCTCCCTTATGTGCACTGATAATAGGATTATCATACTCATCAATCAATACGATTGGACGAATACCATAACGTACATGTAGTGCTTCCATCAAATAAGCAATACTATTTTTCAGACGTGTTTCTGTTATATTTTCATTTTCTAACATTTTTAATGTTTCAAAATAACGAACATACACCGATTTTTGTTGGTCAACATCAACAAAAACCGATTCATATTTTATGTACTCTTTTCGTATCTCTTCCGCAATGGATGCCTCCAAAGATTCTACGCTCTTGCCGGTACAATTCTTTAAAGTTAAATATATCACAGGAGCAGAATTAATCTGTGTTGCATAAACCGTATCCATAATCGCTAAACCATAAAAAATATCCTTGCTATCCTGTGAAATATCAAAAAAATCACGTAACATCGTCATATTCAATGTCTTACCAAAACGACGTGGACGAGTAATCAAAGTTACGATATTCTCATATTCAATAAAATCTTTAATCATTCGTGTTTTATCTACATAATACTTATTATGCTCACGCATAATTCTAAAGTCATCTAAACCGATTGGTAATGTTTTTTTCATAGCTTTTTGGTTCCCCCCTCTACTACCTTGGGTATTGATACTATAGCCCATGCTAATTTTTTAAGCTTTTATCCTATCTGATTCAACAACTCCAATGCATACTTTCCGACAATATGCTTCATCACTGTCAATGGATTAATCATCTACTTCACCAACATCACCTAAGCCCATCGTTTCCCGAATTAAATCGCGCGCCTCTTCAATAGAGTACGGATTCATATTGATAATATAAAGCATATGACCCGGCATGGAAAATGTTTCTCCCATAGAACTATTGCCGGTTGTCGTATAAGACGTAATAGTCCACTCTGCCATATCCGAAAGTTGCATCCGCGCCAATTGTGCAATCTGATCTCTTGGCATATTGGTTTCAAAACTACCACTAATCGCATTCATCATTTGGTTAAAATTCATCAATAACGCCGGTGATGCCGCTGTCACTGCAACTGCCCGGATTACTTCCATTTGATTTCTGGCACGTTGGAAATCACCATCCGCAAAAGCCATACGCTCTCTGGCAAAAGCCAAAGCCTCAATACCCGTTAAATGATTTGGACCAACCGTATAACTACGAATATTTTCCACATAAAAGTCATGCTCCGAATATACCGTAACACCACCCAAAGCATCTATAATTTCCATAAAACCGGTAAAGTTCATACGCACAAAATAATCAATGTTGATACCATAAAGGTCTTCAAGGGCATCAATCGACTGATCCACACCATAAATACCCGCATGTGCCAATTTATCTCTGGCATCACCCGCCATATCAAAGGTCACATAAGCATCACGAGGCGTTGATAACAACAATATCTCCTTGCTTGTCGTATTTACCACCACTAAAATATTTACATCACTTCTGGAACGTGCTGACACCCCACCATAGGTATCAATCCCGGTTAAATACAAGATAAAACTATCCGGAATCTCCTCCGGCGGCTCAATTACAATCGGTACTTCTACTTCAAACTCTTCCACAAACAAAGCCCGCAACTCTGTATGAACCCACTCAAAATCTTCGTGATTGGCAACAATGCCCACAAATGCCTCATCTAAAATAACCGCATTGCTTTCCCCGTTTCTTAAGGCCGTCAATACAGCAAAAGCATCATCATATTCATTCAATCTTATAGATGTACCTAAAATCGCATTGATATTGGCAATTGTTTCATTGACCATAGAGGGAGCCTCTTGGCGAACAATACCAAATTGATAATCTATCGTATCTTCGATGGTTTCTGCCGGATCATCACGTAATACATATACCGAAACCACGTCCGTTTGCACTTCCGGTGTTGTTACTTCTTCGAGCGTTATATTTAGATTGCGGATATAAAATATCCCTATTAAAAACCCAATCGCAAAGATTAATAAAATACTACTACCAACAATAGATAATAACTTTGTATGCCCTTGGCAAAAGGATAAAATCACTCCTATAATCGCCAAAACCAAAGCTATGATACCTAACATCATCGCCGGAAGAATGTGTAATGTAATCAACGAAATCATAAATATTGCCGCTGTTACGGCATATAAGGCTAATACAATCTTCCCTATTATTGTATAAATCCTTAATTCTTTTTTACTTCCCATTTATTTACCTACCCTACATTTTTTCGCACTGTTAACGATAGCATATTTTAAATCCTTTTGCAAATTACTCCGAGTAGTCAATCGCATAATTTTACTTAAAAATTTAAATTAATACCAGTATACACAAAACTCTCCCGGTTACAATTTATTTGTTATTTACTTTAACAACCAATCAAGCACATTCATTTGTTTAATTCCATTTTTTTTGCAGTAATCATGCAATAATATGTAATAAAAGTCAAGTTTTTGAAGAAGTTCTTCAAATAAAAATCGCAGTCTACTCAACCTGATTCCATATAATAATCAGCAATAATCTGCATTATTGTACAGAAATCGTATTCGCCCACTTCATAGTCCGCGTCAAACCCATTGCTTAGTACCTCTATGAACTTGCTAAACTGATAAATGGATTCGACTTTCTCGTCAGACAAATTCCTCTTAATACTACCCACTTTCGCCTTTAATAGTTTCTCCTGGTATACTAGATCAATACGATGCGTATTATTATCTGGATGTGCCATTGTCAAATGTTGAGTGGGTGTTAATGCAATCAAGTTCTCTAAGCACATTGATATCTCAGGGTACTGATGCGCAGAAAAAATATGATGAATTTGTGTTGCATTCCCTTGCGAGTATTCATCCATCAATTCTGATCTACCACTATTAATATCATCATTGAATCTACGAAGGAAGCGTTTTGCTTTCTCTGATTGATATAAATAATATTGCTTATTTATCTTGCTCGAGCGTTGATTATTCCATTCATTTCTCGTCATGTCTTTGGGTTTACTCGCATTAATATCACGAAAGTTGACTCTGTTGTACATCAACTCTGCATAGGTAATTATGCTATCAGAAATATATCCTCCAGCAGTACCTCGTTTCCTTCGGTCATAAGCAAGAGGGTTCAACACTTTCGTAAATATTCTCCTCACTTCAGTGCATCCATTAATCTTGGTATTCGCTATCATGAAATTCTCATATCCATCTTTCAACTCTAAATATGCATCTTTCGTTTGCACATCAAAAAAACGTTCAAATAGAGGCCATATATCACTATCCCAAATTACTTTCTTACAATAGATAATTATAAAAGCCAATGCATTCTTTTCCCTAAGTGATATATATTCTAGAAGTTCCTCTGAACGAATCGAATAAAAATTCCCTCTACCTTTTTTCTCTTTATGCAAAACATTTGCACTTGCTAACATCTCAAGTGGCTGTGAGAATAGTTTATCATATTCATTTTGAGATAATCTATGGTCTATATCTGGCTTGTTAAAAATATCCCCAATAAAGTCTTTGGTATATTGCGAAAACCAGATGTCATTCTTCGTAAATTCAATAACAAAAGGATTTTCTGCAATAAAATTAATAATACAATCTGCAATCGTGCTTAGTACATCCGGAGTACACTTTTGATCTATCCATCGACCATTCTTGCTTTTCCTTATATCAAAATCAAATTCTGTAAAATAATCTGCAATATTATTTTTACCAAACATAATCTCCTCCACGATACCTTACTTATATTTTAACTAGTCATACAAACCAAAGAAAAATACCGAGTTTTCATCTATATTTAAACTTCGAGTGCTATGATTACGTGCAATTCTATAAAACTGCTCAAATAATTCACTTGATAAGAATTCAAGATGTTTATCTAAAATAACTTTCTCCGAAAAGTTCTCGAGAATAGCAACCGAACCATTCGTAATTGTTTGAGCCGGCTTACGGATTACTCTAGGATAATATGTCATATTAGGGCTAAGAAAAACATCATCTCTTTCATAATACTTCGACACACTATACTTGGGTAGCTCTTCGATATTGATATAACTATCATATCCACTAATGTAGGTAATCCCACTTCCATCACGGTTTATGTTCCTACTTTTTAGAACTTGAACTTCCCCTTGCTCTTTAACAACCATATTTGTTATTTGCCTATCTCTAAAAGATTTAAAAATGCCAAACTGCATCTTACAAGCGATCTCATCAAAGAACTTGTCACGATATAGAAGCCAGTACGGAAACTCCTCACTAGTCAATCTTTCCTGCGTTTGAATATTCTTAAGTGCTTTCGTAACAGAATAAGATGTGGTAACACCTACCGGCTTACATGTATTAATAAAAATTGCGACAGTTTCGATTAACACGCCTTTAAATCCTTTTTCTCCAAAATCAATTATTTTCTCAATTGAGTACTTTTTCATTCTTTCTCGAGTCAGAGCAAAATCCTTATTGCTTAAAAAATATTTCGGTAATATCATTATTACGTAAAGGCTTTTTGCAAGTCCTTTTTGCAAAAAGAACCCAGCTATATTTACCGTTTGATTGTCGTTAAATATAGCTGAATACTCTACTAACCCACTCTTTTTATTTAGTTTCAGAAAAGGTGGGTTTCCTATTACTAAATCATATAAAACTCCCATGTCTGCTGTCAAATAATCCCCTACAATATAGTTTATGGTAACATTGCTAGGTATACTTCGATATTCATTCAACAACTTAACAAGCTCTATGCTTTTGGAGTCTATATCATTCACATCTATAATTAACTCCTCCGCATTTGAGTATTTATCAATGATTATTTGGAGAAAGTTTCCAACTCCAACAGATGGTTCGAGAACACGAATTCTGTTTTTCTCTATATGAGGCAAGTGCTCACTTAAATGGTGAAGTGTCTCATAATCGGTATAATAAGCCGCAGTATCCCTGCGGCTATTATTTACTAATTCTGCTATTCTTGAAAGCTCATTCACACCCAGAGACTCAGGGTTTAACTTAATAAACTCGATTACATCTTCTCTATGCTGTAAATTGCAATCTTTTATCAGTTTCTTCAACTGTTGTTCTTTCAAGTACATCAATAGCTTCCTTTACATTGTGTGCAATCTTTTGCATAATTATTGTTGGTACGGCTTCACCAATACTCTGACGAATATTAATCTCATTCTTTTTAAGAAAAACTTCTTTTTCGGAAGAGCTTAAACCATTCAAAGAATCTAAATCATCAGAAGTCCACTTAAATGAATTTGGTATGTTCATCATTCGCATCAATTCTCTAATGCTAAAAACTCTGTCATCAACTGGATGTACTGTATTTTGGCTTGACATAATATCATTTCGAGTATGTATGCAAGGAGCAACTCCATCCCATCTTTGCCTTGTATATTTATCTCCATTTTTGTTTGTGTTCATCCTGATTTCGCCGCATTTCAACTTTGAATGAGGTCTCTTCATGGGATCCTCATTATCAAATGCCGATTCACCCTCAGTAACGCCTCTAATCCACTCTCGCATGTCAGGCCTATACTTTTTAAATCCATGGAAAATATCACTGTCACATATTTGGCCCATCTCGTCAAGACTAGGAAGATCTCCGATAACATCTCTTAACGTTTTTTCTTCTTCTGAGCACGGGAACAAAGAATCTAGCTCAATGTTATCCAATAAATCTCTTCTAATACCAATCGCTAATGTTCTTGTTCTACTACTATTTGCACCATAACTCTTGAAATTAACCACTTTTGACTCATAATGATAATCTTCAAACAGCCAATCGTGAAACGCTTGATTAATCTTCTTCTCAACGCCATTATCAATACATTTGGTATTCATAAAAGCCCTAACATTTTCCGCAACAAAAATCTTAGGTTTAATCTTATAAACTATTTCTAGTGCTTCAACCACTAAAGAATTTTTATTAATCGTAGTCTCGTTCTTTTTGTGATTTGCTACAGACATGCCCTGACACGGGGCGGTAAAAATCACCACATCTATATCTGTAACCCTTTCGACATCTTTATAATAATCAATTGCATGATATAACTTTTCTTTACTCTCACACTCAGAAATATCCCCAAGAATATAACCATTTTCATATTTCACTTTATTATTTGCTTGCTGAACTTTCATTCTTCTCTCAATTAACTCAGACGAAGCAATGCAGTCATATCCCTCTAAGCTAAATCCATAACATCCAACTCCAGCAGAGCTAAATAAACTAACATAATTCATAACATCAATCCCTCCAAAAATTTTCTGATTTTATATCAAGTGATGGATAATGAATTACTAACCTGAATCATCTAATATTTACAATTTGATACACAGAGTACATTGTATCACAAATATACTTATAATAAAATCAGAACCGCCCATAAGGTTTCGTTTTTTCGATTGTATGTTCTATTTTATCTCGATTTACTCTTTAAGTCTACTAGGCAAAACTACCAAAATTGATTTTGCTCATTTATAGAATTTTCTCCAACGGTGCAACTATGTTTTGCCATTAGCAAGTAGACTCTTCTTTTTTTGTCTCACCACACTACACCTCCATCTTCAATCATGGGAAGATAGGTATTTATCGTTACAATTAATCAACCAACTAGCCATTAATTGACGTAAAATATCTAGTTCATTTCTCTTAAATTCTTACTCTATACAATTTAATGGAAAAGCATTAACGTATTTACCATTTGTGATCGATAACTGTAACAGGTAAATCCTTTAAATCTTCTTCACGTTTTCCCTTTTTCAGATATCAATACTTTGCTTGATCATATCCTCCAACGTATAAAACCGAACTGCTTCGTTTTTATATTCTTCATACAATCGTGCTGATATAAAGTTTTTCACAAAAATGTACAAATGAACGTTTTTAACATCACAAATTTTGATTATCCCGCAGACCCCTTGAAATATCAGCACTCTTACAGGAAAAACGGTTGAATTTACTACCAATTTACTACTACGGAAATAACTTTGATATGCTACCCGCAATCTTGTAAGAACCCCAAGCAAATATAGCAACAATCCACAGGCAGGACGCAGAACAAAAAGCGTCCTGTTTTTGTGTTCACATATCATAATACCACATACCACCAAGACCGGGCAACGCCGAGAGTTTTTGAAGTTAAAAGCTCCCGGCTTTTTTTATGCCAGAACCACAGAAAGGGGCTTTTGCAATGGCAGTATTCCGCATAGAAAAAACACAAAATTACACGGTTATGAGTAACCACCACTTGCGTAACCCCACCTTGTCATTAAAGGCAAAAGGGCTATTATCACAAATCCTTAGTTTACCCGACACATGGGATTACACCTTGAAAGGTTTATCACATATCAACCGTGAGAGTATCGAAGCCATCAGGACGGCGGTATTGGAGCTTGAAAAGGCGGGATATATCATACGCCATCAAAAGCGTGACGCTAAAGGCAAAATGTCAAATATCGAATACACGATTTTTGAACAGCCCCAAGAGCCGGACGCACCAGAGCTTGAAAATACACAAGTTTCACCGTCATGCGATTTTCCGATAACGGATAATCCGACATCGGGAAAACCGTTATCGGGTTCTCCGACATCGGAAAACCCAACGCAATTAAATAAAGAAGTAAAAGCAATTAAAGAGCAATCAATAACTGATTTATCAAGTACCGAATCTAATCCTATCCCACCCCAAACCCCGCCACAGCAGACCCAAGAGCAAAACCCGGATAGGAAAGGAACGGAAGCGGCGCACAGCAAAAACGTGTTTGATATTTACCGTGAGATTATCCATGACAATATCGAGTACGACCACTTGATGGAGAACAACAAGCACGCCCAAGACCGTATAACAGAGATTGTAGACCTCATGCTTGAAACCGTCTGCACCTCACGGCACACAATCCGTATTGCAAGTGACGATTATCCGGCAGAGCTTGTCAAAGCCAAATTCCTAAAGCTGAATTGTTTTCACATTGAGTATGTCCTTGAATGTCTGAAAAACAACACAACGGACATTCGCAATATCAAGAAATACCTGCTTACCACTCACTCAACCATTTGATAAAATAATGAAATCTACCTACTTTATTACTAAAAAATGCTTAAAAAGGAGGAACACAATGGACAAACACAACATCAAGTTACACAATTATTTCCAAGACTGGATAGAAACATTTAAAAAGCCAACACTTGCACCAGTAACCTATCTAAAATACAAAAACACCCATCGGCAAATACAACAATACTTCGGCGATATAACACTTTGTGCGTTAACTACCACTGAATATCAAAAAGCTATAAACGAATATTCAAAAACACACGCAAAACGTACTACTTCCTGCTTTCACAAACATATTCATGCATGCTTATTAGATGCTGTTGATGAAGGTATCATTTCTCTGGATCCTTCCCGCAAAGCTATCATTTCCGGCCACACCAAATACAACACAAAAGCAAAATACCTAAACCACCAAGAATGGACGTTATTAATTCACAAAACATTTGACTCTCATAGCATTAAAGATCAAGTTATTTATTTATCCGCTGTTACCGGAATGCGTTATGCTGAAATCCTTGGACTAACATGGGCAGATATTTCTTTTGAAAATCAAAAAATTCGAATTAATAAAACCTGGGATTATAAATATCATAATGGATTTATTCCAACTAAAAACAAAAACTCAATTCGATCTATAGATATTGATTTACGCACCCTCGGCATGCTTAAAAAAAACAAATCCATAAAAAATAACGAAAACACAAATAATATGATTTTCAGTCCTAACAATCGGAAAGATTTTTATAGCATCTATATGAATCGCCACCTATCAAATTTATGCCTCTCACTAGGAATCAAAGAGATTTCATTTCATGGCTTACGCCATACTCACGCTTCCATTTTGCTCTTCAAAGGCGTTAGCCTGATATCTGTATCCAAAAGGCTCGGCCATAGTAATGTAACAACAACGCAAAATATATATCTACACATTATCAATGAAATGGAAAACCGGGAACGAAACTTAATCACAAATATTGTTATGGATATTATTTGAAACTAATTGATAAAATACTTTAAAGATTTTAAAAGGATTCAAAAAAGAGTACTCAAATTATTCTTTTTTGAATCCTTTTTATTGTTTTTTTCACTATCGAAAATCAAAATTTATTATCGCTCTTTCACAGCGATAATAAAAAATATAACATTTAATTTCAAGGAGAAAACAAAATGATTAATCCATTAACCGTGATGAAGCTTATCAATGAAAGGCATGAATTTGTTAAAAACCATATGGATTTTTTTCCATTTTTAAAAGAGAATTTTGGTGAAAATATGGTAGCGGGAACAGTAATAACGGTGAATGTGAAAACACCAGAGG